>Ga0364859_10200_pt2 | contig 40644 bp, 36 predicted proteins | sample ExccelAu500001D3_FD_206911 | JGI IMG/M metagenome (GOLD analysis project Ga0364859, IMG submission 206911) | Enriched cells from Trout Bog Lake Hypolimnion, Wisconsin, USA - BchlTB.Aug20.5000.01 .D3 | ecosystem: Environmental > Aquatic > Freshwater > Lake > Hypolimnion/Profundal zone | place: USA... | reverse complement strand
ATTGGCGTTGACATATTCTTTGTAATCTCCGGCTTCCTGATTTCTAAACATATCTGGGATGAATTGGGTGCGGGCACGTTCAGTATCAAAACATTCTATGCCCGGCGAGTCAGGCGTATTTTTCCGGCATTGTGTATGGTTATTTTCTTTTGTCTGGTTTTGGGGTGGGTCATTCTGACCGCAGGCGAATATGAGCAACTAGGCCGACATGTTATCGCAGGTGCCGTATTTGTATCTAATATCCTGCTCTGGAAAGAGGCCGGATATTTTGATAGTGCGGCAGATACAAAACCCTTGCTTCATCTCTGGTCATTGGGGATCGAAGAACAATTTTATATTGTATGGCCATTGTTTTTAGCTATTTTCTGGCGCTATTCCCGGCACCTTGGTTGGGCATTTCTTGGCGTATTGGGAGTTTCGTTAGTTTATAGCGTGGTAGTTGTACGCCATGATGAGGTGGCAGATTTTTATTCTCCCCTGACACGGTTCTGGGAGCTGTCACTTGGTGCAGCCTTGGCGCATTCCGCATCGAATAAACCCGGTCTGGATTCATTAAATCGCTCTTTTATCTCTTGGCTTGGATTATTTCTGATCCTTGGCGCAGCCTTCTTTATCCAAAAAGGGTATCTATTTCCTGGAGCATGGGCTTTACTGCCCACTCTGGGCGCTGCCTGCATGATTATTGCCGGCGAAGATGCCTGGCTGAATCGGCAAGTTTTGTCGCATCGGATAATGGTATGGGTAGGACTTATCAGTTACCCGCTATATTTGTGGCACTGGCCACTGCTGACTTTTTCCCGGATTATGGAATCCGGAACACCTTCGGTAGAGATGCGATTTTGGCTGGTGGTGTCCAGTTTTGTGCTGGCGTGGCTAACCTACCGGTATCTGGAGCGCCCGGTAAGATCCCGGTCCAAATCCAAAAATATTCTGTTGATGCTGTGTTTGACCATGCTGCTCCTTGGCATCGCAGGCCTGACTGTCAAAAATCTGCATGGGGTTAAATCACGTCAATTATCAATGCTGAATGGCGATACCAGCACCATTGTTCTGGGAGCGGATCGGAACAGGTTGCAGCATGAATGTGGAATTGCTGAGCCGCAAAAATCCATGTTCCAGTATTGCCTGAGGAGCGGTGACCAAGAACCCCGCTATGCGCTGATGGGAGATAGCAAAGCTGAAGCACTCTTATACGGATTGGTGCGTGAATCAAAGCCGGACATGCAGTGGCTGATGATAGGGTCAGTTGCCCCCCCGGAGAACGATGCCAATTCGAAGGATCCTGAGCAGATCAAAAATCGGCTTGCTTTGGAAACGGTTGTGAATAATTCGTCAATCAAGGTAGTCGCCTTAACTATCGCTTTACGTGGTATTTTCCCGGTCGATAATAATACGGGATACATTGAAGCGAATGTTGCTCCTTCACCAGGCAAAATCTCAAGCTACAGCCGGACTATTCAGCAATTGGAACAAGCAGGCAAGCACGTGGTATTCGTTATCGACAACCCGACATTCCCCGATCCCACAAGCTGCGTCAACGGTGGAGCGACATCAAGCCCTTTCTTGAATCAATTTTTGCGGCGCCAAGAGAACCCATATTGCACCATACGTTACTCGGATCACCTTGCCGGTACGCAAGCGTATCGGCTGTTTATTGGTGAGCTAAAGCGTCTTCATCCCGATCTGACTATCTATGATCCAACGCCGTTGCTGTGTGATATACCGCGTAATATTTGCACCATCACCCAAGAGGGCAAATTTTTGTACAGTTACAGTGATCATATTTCTGACTACGCAAACTCAATGATAGCGCGGGATATGTTGTCTGTTGTCCATAGGTTGATACCATGATTATTGACATCATCGAACAAAAAATATATGGGCAGGGATTGCGAAGTTATATTAAACGCCGGTTAAATCGAGCGTAACTCTTTGAGTTTTTTGTATTTCAGATAGGTCGTCCGGGCATTCATGCGGGCAACGTTAAAGCCCGCTGCACCATCCAGAAACCCAAGCCACAGGCAATAGGTTCTTATAAACGCCCACCCTGCACGCAGCGGAGCATCAGCATTGGTCACCGTTTTTCCCCTGTTGAACATTTGCAGGGCAGCAGCCGATGCATATTGTTCAACTTTGCGATTGACGTCCGCCTTGTCCATGTAACTGTAATGAAGTAAAGGTCTGGACAGTTTTCCGGTAGCCCCCTGCATTTTTACACTCTCATGAACCAGATCATCTGAAAAGCGTCCTTGGGATCGTTTAAAGAGTCTCAGTACGTAATCAGGATACCAGCCGGAATGCCGGATGAATTGCCCGCAGAACTGCGAAAGTCGCGGCAAATAAAAGCCCTCTTTGCCGGGCTCTTCCATCGCTTTGATGAGCTGCGCATGAAGCTCGGGCGTAATCCGCTCATCCGCATCCAGCGACAATATCCAGTTCTTGCTGGCGTAGTTCAGCGCACGGTTTTTCTGTGGTCCGAAACCAGGCCAGTCGTGGACATAGACGTGCGGGGTAAATTCGCGGCAAATAGCGACTGTGTCATCCTGACTTCCGGAATCCACCACGATAATTTCATCCACCCATGCCACCGACTCAAGGCAGGCACGTATGTTAAGTCCCTCGTTTTTGGTGATGATAATGACAGACAGACTTGCCATGCCGCATCCTTAAGCCAAAATTGACAAACAGAATACCACCACAGTCAAACCTGCTGATGTCCGGTATCAGGCAAATATTCCGGAACCCATTGTGCGAGGATTTGTTTTACTTCCGTATCGTTCTGCGTCGCGTGTGTGCCTACCCATGCCAAAAGTCCTTCCAGCCACGCCGCATCAACTTCGCGTGCCCGGGCAATGCGCAGTTTTGGATGAGGTGTGGACAAGGTATGTTCGCTATCCGCGAGCAGTTCTTCATAAAGCTTTTCGCCCGGGCGCAGGCCGGTGAATTCAATCCGGATATCATCCTCGGTCATGCCGGAAAGACGGATGAGATCTTTTGCCAAGTCGACAATTTTCACCGGTTCGCCCATATCCAAAACAAAAATTTCTCCTCCCTCACCCATCAATCCGGCCTGCAATACCAGTTGCGCCGCTTCCGGGATGGACATGAAATAACGCGTGATCTCCGGATGAGTCACGGTGACCGGACCACCCTTGGCGATTTGTTCACGGAATTTGGGGATTACGCTGCCGGTGCTGCCCAGCACGTTGCCGAAACGCACCATGACAAAACTCGTACCCCCCGGTCGTTGCAAACTCTGGCATACCATTTCGGCAAGACGCTTGCTGGCGCCCATCACATTGGTCGGGTTCACTGCCTTGTCAGTCGAAATCATCACAAACTTGCCAACCCCGTGCCGCTGTGATGCGTGTGCCACCGTCCAGGTACCCAGCACATTGTTGCGTACCGCCTGCCAGGCATTGTGCTGTTCCATCAATGGTACATGTTTATAGGCTGCCGCATGAAAGACCACTGCGGGGCGATGTTTGTCCATCACTTCATCCAGCCGTGCCGCATCGCGCACATCGCCGATCAGGAATTCACAATCCAGATCAGGCCGGACAAGGAGCAATTCCTGTTCGATGGTGTACAAAGCGAATTCGCTCTGCTCATAAAGCATCAATATTCCCGGGCGAAAATGTGCAATCTGACGGCACAATTCGGAACCTATGGATCCCCCGGCTCCCGTTACCAGTACAGTCTTGCCGGTAAGTAATTCATGCAGTCCGGCGGCATCCAGCGTAACCGGATCACGCCCCAACAAATCGTCCAGTTCAACGGCGCGCAATTGTGAAATAGCCACGCGTCCACTCAACAGGTCATCGAAGGACGGCACGGTAAGCACCTTGAGTCCGGCCTGGCTGCAAAGTTTGATCGCACGCTTGCGCACCAGATGCGAGCCGGACGGCATGGCAATGATGGCTTGTTTTACACTCAGTTGTGCCGCCCACTGCGGTAAATCATCGAGCGCACCCAGAACCTTGATACCGTTCAATGAATGTCCGTGTGTTTTAACATCATCGTCAAGAAATCCGACCAGACGCCAATCGTTGCTCCGCCACAATTCCCTGGACAGGCTGGCCGCCGCATCACCCGCTCCCAAAACCAGCACCGGCTCGCCGTTCAACTGGATATTGCGGTACAAGCCCTGCTCTTTCCATAAACGATAGACGAAGCGGCTGCCGCCCATGATCAGCAGCAGCAATACGGGGTTGATTACCAGCACGGAGCGCGGCACAACAGCACTGACGCGGAACATCCACAACACCAGTGGAATCAGCGCGGCAGCCGACAGTACGGCCAAAAAAATACGCCGCAAATCGGTCACGCTTGCATAACGCCAAAGCCCCTGATACAGGCCGAAACGCCAGAAAATAACTCCTTGCAGTGGCGCCACCCACAGCAGGGTGCGCACCATCTCATCAATAAAATTGGTCGGCAGCTCGAAATTGAAACGCAACAGGTAAGCAAAACTCCAGGCAAGCGCCGCCGCAACCAAATCGTGCAGCATCGCCAGCAGGGTGCGGGTATCCGGCTTACTCATGTTGTTTGCGCTGAAAGGTGTTCCAGTGGCTGTCCAGAACCAGCATCATCACGGCATAAATGCCGCCCCATATCAGAAACAGAAACCATGGCCATTTCGCGGAATGGCGCATCTCCCATATGGCGGAAGCGCCAGCCGCAAACATCAGCGCATATGAGAACAACGCGACATTACGATGCCCCCAGCCGATTTGCACCAGGCGCTGGTAATAATGTTCGCGATGCGCCTCGGTAATTTTTGCCCCGCGAACTGTGCGCTTTAACAACGTGACTGTGGCATCCGCCACGAACGGAGAAAACACCAACAGCGGGAACCAGCCCGGCCACAATTCCTTCTCCCAACCCCATAGTCCCATGGCAGCGGCCAAAAAGCCGAGCGGAATGGATCCGGCATCACCCATGAATACTTTGGCCGGATACAGGTTGTAATAAAGAAATCCGAGTGCGGCAGCGCCGACTGAAAAGTTCAACATGGCCTGGGTATCATCGCCATGCATCAGTGCTGCCAGGCCGTACATGGTAAAGCCGAAGAACGTCATGCCACCGGCCAGACCATCCGAACCATCCATGAAGTTGTAAAGATTGGTCATCCAGACCACACAAGGGAACACAAGAAAAACCAGCAAAATATTCTGCGCCGCGATGCCGGAACCGAACACAAGAAGTGCGGCGGCAATTACATGCACCAGCAAGCGCAGACGCACCGGTAAACCGCGCTTGTCATCCAGCAGCGAAACAACAAACAAGGCCAGCAGAGGCAATACCACCCACCATGCCAGGGACATAAGCATCAACGCCCAAGCCGTCAAAACTCCTGCCATCAACCCTACCCCGCCAATGCGCGGAATCGGAACCTCGTGCAGTGATCGCTCGTTGGGAATATCCTGAATCTCCTTGCCGAGTTTGCTGAACAACAAAATGGTTATGGCCAGCAAAGTTACCAAAGCTGCAATCATTGGCGCGTAATGTGTCATTTGTGATAAGTTCGGAACCATTCCGCCGTTGCCTGCAAGCCTTGGTGCATGGAGTAAGGTGGCGTCCAGTTGAGATCGCTGCGAATTTTATCACTATCAACTTGCAATGACCCAAGCAAACGCTCCAGTTGTTGCGACTTCCCGGCCAATTTACCCGCTAACCTTAGCAATGCGGGAGGGCAGTGAAATAAACGGGCAGGCACGCCCATTTCGTCAGCCAGAAGCCGCAGCAAGTCCGGCGTTGCAATGTCTTTCCCGTCGGATACCAAATAGGTTTGTCCTGCGGCAGCGGGATGGGTCGCGCACGTGATTAAAGCATCCGCCAGATTTCCGACATAGATCAGGCTGCGGCGGTTACCGATGGAAGCGAATGGCAAAGGAATGCGCTTCGCAACAATATTCAACATTTGCGCAAAGTTGCCTTTCACGCCGGGGCCATAGACCAATGGCGGGCGCACGATGACCACTTCCAGGCCGGTATCATGAGCCACCCGATGCAGCACTTGCTCTGCCTCCCATTTGGAAATGCCATAAGGATCTTGCGGCGCTGAGGGGCTTTGGCTGGAAAATTTCTGCTCGCCGCGAGTTTCTTCGCCGTTGACTTTAACGGAACTGACATAGACCAGGCGCTTTACACCACACGCCGCAGCGCACCGTGCGAGATGCTCCGTTCCTGCGGTATTGACATGCCGGAATTCAACCAATGGGTCGGTAACGGTGTCATTCATCACATGTACGCGGGCTGCGAGATGAATGACGGTGTCTACTTCCCTCATTGCCTCGTTCCATTCGGTGGCGACATCAATGCCCTTCACCCTGGCAATTTGGCAACCGTCCCCATCCCAGTTTGATGAAGCGCGAATCGCGCCACGGACAGAATATTTTTGCTCCGCCAATCTGGCGCATAAGGTGCGCCCGACAAACCCGCTCGCCCCGGTCACCAGTACCGTTTTCATGTTCACTCAGACCGGCTTTGACCAGACTGTGCGATTCACATAATCGACATAGCTCAATACCACCCTCAATATCTGTTTGGACACCGAACACGCCTCGTAATCTTCCACGGGTTGCATAACCCGGTTCGTTTTGTCATGTTGTGCCACAATCACTTTCACCGCATCGAGCACCCGTTCTTTTTTAAGCCCGCTCATGATGAGTGTTCCCGCGTCCATTCCCTCCGGTCGCTCGTGTGCATTGCGAATGGTGATTGCCGGAAGATTAAGCAGCGAAGCTTCCTCGGTGATCGTGCCACTATCGGATACAACGCACAACGCTTCCAATTGCAACTTGATGTAATCACAAAATCCAAACGGCTTGAGAAATTGAATGTTTGGGCTCAATTTACCCAATTCCAGAGCATCAAGACGCTTCCGGGTACGGGGATGAGTGGAAACGATCACCGGGTAAGCGTATGTTTCAGCCAGTGCATTCAGCGTTTCCACCATATCCAGCAAATTGGCCGGCGTATCGACGTTCTCCTCGCGGTGCGCGCTTACGATAAAGAATTTGTTCGGCACCAGTCCCATGCGTTGCAACACATCAGATTTCCGGATCTTTGGCATGTAATGATCCAGCACCTCGCGCATATGTGATCCGGTCTTGATAATAGTCTCGGGGCGAATTCCCTCGGCGATCAAGTAACGACGGGCATGCTCGGTCAGCACCAGATTGATGTCGCTCAGATGATCCAGTACCTTTCGATTCAACTCTTCCGGCACGCGCTGATCAAAGCAGCGGTTGCCTGCCTCCATGTGAAACACGGGGATTTTGCGGCGCTTGGCTGCGATGACCGCCAGGCAAGAGTTGGTGTCTCCGTACAGCATGATCGCATCAGGTTGTTCTTTCGCCATGAGTTCATCGGATTTTTCGATTACCCGCGCGATGGTCTGTGCAGCGTTTTCACCAACCGCTGCAAGAAAATAATCCGGCTTGCGAATCCCCAAGTCCTCAAAGAACAGTTGGTTCAGTTCGAAATCGTAGTTTTGTCCGGTGTGTACCAGAATATGTTGGGTGTGCTGATCGAACTCAACAATTACCCGGCTCATTTTAATCAACTCAGGCCTCGTCCCGACAATGGTCATGACTTTAAGCATTTAATTCATCCTTGATGAAATCCAGTTTCAAAAGTAACTGCGTAACTTGGTCGACATTCAAGCGCTCTGTATTGTGTGAAGTGTAATCTTCCTGAAGTGATATTTTTTCTTCGCCTTCGCTGAAATATTGCGCGTAATTAAGGTCGCGGTTATCCGCCGGAATACGGTAATAACCGCCCAGGTCTTGTGCTTTCACCATCTCCTCGCGCGAGATCAAAGATTCATATAATTTTTCACCGTGTCGCGTCCCAATAATATGGACCGGATTGTTGTTATTGAACAAGTCTTTCAGCGCCTGCGCCAAGTCGGCGATTGTCGAAGCGGGCGCCTTCTGCACGAAAATATCACCCTGCTTGCCATGTTCAAAAGCGTACAACACCAGGTCCACGGAATCTTCCAGTGACATCAGAAAACGCGTCATGTTCGGATCGGTGACGGTAAGTGGTTTGCCTTCCTTTAGTTGTGACACAAACAACGGAATGACCGAACCGCGCGAGGCCATTACATTGCCATAACGGGTGGCACACAAAACAGTCTCACCCTCGCGCTGCATGCGCGCTTTGGCGACCATGAACTTTTCCATCATCGCTTTGGAAATTCCCATCGCATTGATGGGATAAACCGCCTTGTCCGTGCTCAGCATCACCACGCGCAACACCCCGCGCGCAATGGCTGCTGCCATCACATTTTCCGAGCCCAACACATTTGTGCGAACCGCTTCCATGGGATAAAACTCGCAGGAAGGAACCTGCTTCAATGCTGCTGCATGAAAAACATAATCCACACCTTTCATCGCTTGATTAATGCTGTCGTAATCACGAACATCGCCGATATAAAACTTCAATTTCGGATCGTTCAATGCGATGCGCATTTCTTCCTGCTTTTTTTCGTCACGGCTGAAGATACGGATCTCGCGCACTTCAGTCGAAAGGAAGCGTTTAAGCACGGTGTTACCGAAAGAGCCCGTACCGCCGGTGATCATCAATACCTTGCCTTTAAACATAATGGAATTCCGATTATTTATATGCGTGCATCACTTTGATCAACTCGGGCCAATTCGGGGCAACATAACCCGTAGCATTCCTGAAACGTTCGGCACTAAAAGAGCGGTCAATGACAAAATCATCATCAGGAGCGACTTCAATTTTTTTGCCATAAGTTTCAGCTATCAGTTTCAACAGGTCATATTTTGCGATGGGCTGTCCCCCAACATGATAGAGCCCGTGTAAGGCAGGTCTTTGAATAACGATATCGCGAATCACACTTGCAAATGCAACCGTGGGCAAACCTGAGAAAAGTGCGCGGCGAAATCCTCTGCATCTGCCTTGCTGCGACAAGAACCATTCCAGTAAACCGTAATTGCTTTGCAACTCATGGCCTATGGTCGAGGTGCGCAAGGTAATTGCGTGCGGATAATCAACCTCCCCCAAAACTTTGGTTTTACCATATAAATCCCCGGCATCCGGAATATCGTTTTCAGTATAATTTCCTTGCTTCCCTGAGAAAACACAATCCGTGCTCACATGCACCAGCCGTGCTTTTACTGCGGCGCAAAGGTTTGCCAGTCGGTGCGGCAATAACGCATTAAGCGGAATCGCCGCAAGCGGCGATTTTCCGTCGGCTTTATGTTTGGTTGCGCCAATACAATTGATTACCACATTCGGATGCGTCCGGGCAACAACTTCCACCAGCGTATCGTAATTAACCGCATCAACATTCGCTACAAGCCTCTCTGCAAGTCGGGGAGGAAAAAATTGTTTAACCCGCTCTGACCGGGTTGTACCATACACCACCCAATCGTGCCGCTCACTCAACACTCGAAAAGTTGTGCTGCCTATCATTCCGCTTGCGCCTAATACCAGAACTTTCATCGCGATTTTCCAAAGGACAGCGTTAATCCATGTAGATGATCGATCAATTCCTCCACCAGTCGATCATGGTCAAAATGTTCCCGGTAATAAGTTCGTCCGTTCTGCCCCATGATTTCGCGTTCCTTGGCAGACATTCTGTAAAGCTTGAGCACGGCATCGGCAAGAGCAACCGCATCCCCGGCGGGTATTGCAAGTCCGGCACTGGCTTCACTTACCAAGCGAGCTCCCTCACCATTCAGGCAAGCCAGTATGGGTCGGCCCGTTGCCATATAAGCTTGGACTTTATTGGGCACTGTTACGGCGAAAATTGGTTGGTCGGCCAAAGTTACCAACAACGCGGATGCTTGACGCATCAAACCCGGCATCGTTTCAACCGGGTATCGTCCCTCCAGATGTAAATTGATCAGGCCAAGCTGTTCAACTTGCTCATGCATCCAATCCCAGCGACTACCCTTTCCCAACACAACAAAATGAATATCGGGGAAATCCAGAAGTATTTCGGCCGCGCCAACGATAACCTCAACAGCTTGTCCGCTACCGACGTTGCCTGCAAAGAGCACAGAAAAACCGTCTGACAAACCGGGAATGTCAGGCAATGACACCGCCGGAGGATTATAAAATGCCGCTTCAACTGAATTTGGATAATACACAATTGGTTTCTCCGGTGCCAACTTGGCAACGGGTGGCAGAAACGCTTTTGATTGAATTAGCAGTAAATCAGTATGGCGATATACAAACTTCACCAAATATTCAAGCAGTTTTAACATCCATGGGCTATTAACGTAACCTGTAGCATGTGCGCTTTCCGGCCATAAATCCTGCACCCATAGTGCTACAGGACAATTTTTCAACCACCCTAAAAAAGAAGCAGGAATTGATTGAAAAATTGGGGAAGGCGCATAGACAAAAATTACATCATAATTCCTGTTGCGCAACATCCATGGGGCAAATAACAATCCTGAAACCACAAATGACAAATAATTCAGCGCAAGTTTGATCCCGTTATTGTTGCCTCTTGCGGCTAACGGCAAACGATAAACATTTATTTCCTGCCAGATTTCAGATTTGCACCCCAAAGAGCTATAGCCGGGAAAAATAACACCATCTGGATAATTTGGCTTTCCAGTCAATACGTCAATGGCATGGCCTTTTTCCAGCAATGATTTGGCAAGATCATTGATAGGAAAGTTTTCCGGCCAAAAATATAGACTGACAATCAGAATATTCAAGGTCAAGAATCCTACTTGTTCTTGCCATCAGCCTGCACGGCCATAGCTGTTGCAATCACACTTTGATAAACTCTAAACAACTGTTGCGCATTCGTTCTGATATCAAAATTCTTGTGTGCAAGTCGTCGCGCATTTTCACCAAGCCGGTTTCGTTCACTTGGATTTTTGTATAGATACTCAACCGCATCGGCAATCGCTTTCGGATCTTTTGCAGCGAGACACAAACCTGTTTCGCCATCAACAATCGTGTCCGGCTCAGGATCGTGCGCGGCAACTAAAGATGGCACACTATAAAATCCTGCCTCAAAAACCGGCCTTCCCGCCGCATCGAGATGTGATGGAAAGCAGAGAATGTCAATATTGTGATACAGCGACTGCACATCCGAAACAAAACCGAGCAGTTTCACAACATTGCCAAGTTCGTGTTTCCGGATATATTGCTCCAAGTCGGCACGCACATCGTGAGCAAAACCTAATCGCGCAAACAACCATTTTCGGATGCCCTTCAGTTGCCGGGGGTTCTCTCCTGCCAGCAGAAATTCGACATTCAGTCCACGATCACGACAAATGCGGGCCGCTTCAACGAATTCATAAACCCCTTTCATTTTTAGCAGGCCGCCGACCATTGCTACTCGCAGCGGACGATCGCCTTTTGAATGCCCAACATACGCGGGTGCATCAATTCCATTATGAATTACCGTGACAGGCACCCCGGCGGGAAGCGTACGCGCGACCGTCTGATCAATGGCAATCACAGCGCTCACGCGCAACAACATACGATTGACCAGATTTGTCAAACCTCCTTCATCCGGGTTGCGCTGCAAAGATCGCACATGGACTACAAGCGGTAGTACTGACAACCATTTTGCATAAAGTGCAGTCGGGAGCAGCGTAATCTCGTTGGCATGGATCAAGTTGAATGAATTCAAGCGCAATGTACGATAAATAGCTATCAGTGTTGGCAGCAAAAACCAAAGTTCGCGCAAAAAAATAATCCAGCGTATTCCACGGTAATGCCCAAAGCGGGTATTGTCTAATTGGGAAAGTCCTGAACACTCAACTACATCTAATCCGGCGGATCGAAATTTCTCTGCTACTGTTCCGCGCGGGCAAATAACCGTAGCTTGAACTGAGTCCTTTGGAAAAGCTTTGAATAATTCAATGAGGCTTTTTGATGCCCCGCCAAAAGCATGTGCCGGATGCAAGTAAAGTACATGTGGTTTCAAGGGGCACACCTAAGCATTTTTTATTCTACCGAGAAACGTTCCATCCATTCGCCAAAACTAATCATGCGCCAAACATCAAAATTAAACCCCTGTTTACCTGAAATCATGTTTTCCAGCAAAGTTTGAGCCTCAGGTTTTAATATGCCACGGCTGCTTTTTATCGCACGATCAAGTTTTGTACGAAAAAGGTTCGGGGCCTGCTGTTTAACCCACACTTCTTCCGGTGTAACAAATCCAAGCTTATCCATGCGGTCACGAACCATGTCCGGAAGTACCCCGCTCATGCCGGCACGTTGAACCCGCTTGGTAATTCCTCCGGACAATTTATATTCGTCCGGCAAACCCAACACAAATTCCACCAGGCGATAATCCAAAAAAGGCACCCGCGACTCAATTGAATGTGCCATGGAATTGCGATCTTCCCAGTGAAGCAGCATTTGCAGATTAGTTGCGGTAAGCTGAGCCATCGAAAGTGACTGGATGGTGTCTGCATAACCGCCAAGTTTGGCAAAAGGATTTTCCGGCTCCGCAGCGAGAGCCAACATATTAAGCCATACGGGCGATGAATGCGTGCGACCGGTAATCCGTCTCAATATATCTTTACTGCCTTGAGGCAACAACACATTAGCCATGTATGCCATAAAGCGCAAAATTGAGTAACCATGCAGGCGCTTGGTCATTTGCATGTCATGCCAAAGGGTCAGCCATTTCCCTTTACGCAACAAATCTGCAAAACGGGGGGCGAAATACCCGTGGTAACCTGCCAATTGCTCGTCTGCACCCTGTCCGTCCAGCATTACCTTTACGTCGTTTTCGGCGGCAAGACAAAACACGTTCCATTGCGCATAAATACTGGTGGAACCATACGGCTCATCCTGATGCCAGGTGATCGACGGCGACTCATCAAATAGTTTTTCCAGTGAGGGATAAACATAGTACGCGGCAACACCCGTTTTGCGTACCACTTCATCTATCCATTTCCGCTCATCAAATTGCTCAACCTTCGCACAGGCAGAAAAAGTTCGTTGCAATGAATGGGCATCCTGCTCACGCAACAACTGATTCGCTGCACAAACAATGGAAGACGAGTCCAACCCACCCGACAAACAAGAACCAACAGAAACATCCGCACGCAGGCGAAGCCTTACCGACTCCGTAAATTTGTCCTTGAATTGCTCCGCCGCATTCTCGAAATCACCGGTAAATGGCTGAGCTGTTAAGGTATACCACTGCCTGACCGGCAATCGCCCGTTTGTCATTTGGCTTTGCCATTTCTGCAAATCAATTGTCGCGCTGCATCCTGGTCGGAGTTGATAAACACCATCAAACAATGTTTCGTCAGTGTGATCGGTCAGCCCCCATGCCAAAAAATCATAAACGCGCTGGCCATTTACCCGAGCTTTCCAACCGGGGTAAACAGTAAATTGCTTTATCTCTGAACCAAAGCACAATACCTCATCAGGAGCAACCCAGTAATAGAGAGGCTTTACGCCAAAACGGTCACGCGAGAAAAAAAGATTGCGCGCTTTTGTGTCATATATGGCAAATGCCCACATTCCATTGAATCGCGAGAGACACTCCTCTCCCCAATAATCATATGCGGCAAGGATGACTTCCGTATCCGAATGCGAGATAAAACTATACCCCACTGCCTCAAGCTCGGCGCGCAGTTCAAGGTGGTTGTATACCTCTCCGTTGTAAGTTATCCAATAGCGGCCATCCGCATAACTCATTGGCTGATGCCCCAGTGGGGAAAGATCCACTATAGATAAACGGCGATGTCCAAATGCAAGATTTGTCTCTGCTGAAGTATCTGAATTGATGTGCTGCCTTGGAGACCAGGGAATTTGCGTGTGCATAACCCCTTGGGCCGTATCAGTACCCGCAAAACAAGTGGCCGCCTCCTTGCTGAACAGGACATAACCTTCATCATCGGGGCCGCGATGATGGATAAGTGTATTCATTGCTACAAGATTGCCGACAGCGATGATGCGCGGAGAAAGCAGCCCACTAATACCGCACATAATTATTTACCTATCAATCGTTGTACTTCGCCAAGCAGCACTTCCGCATTTTTTTCAAAGCACAATTCGTGCGCCGCAACATTCGACGCCTCCTTGAATTTGATTATATCAGCCGTAGTCAAGGCGTTAAGCCTCTGTGCCAACGCCTGCGGGCTAAAGTCCTTTGCCACCACCCCCAATTTATAGTGATCTACCAGACGTGCCATTTCCGGCGAAGGGCCTATTGCGATCCCGAGGCGAGCTTGTACAAATTCAAAAAATTTATTCGGCAACGCGTGGGCATTATTAAAATTGTTGGGCTTTAATATATAAACGCCCAAATCGTAATTGTTAATTGTCCTGCCTATCTCCAGCATGGGCACTGATTCCAGAAAACGGATTCGAGGATGGCTTGCCGCTTGCTGCTTCAGTTTTGCCAAATAATTTGCATCGTTCGGCACCAGCATGAAGTCCAGGGTAAACCTCTCATCCAGGAAATTCATCATTTCGATCATCGATTCCAGACAGCGCCCCGGCATCGCGCCACCATGATGGATCAGCCGAACCCGCCCATCCTCCACGCGGGAGGGGGAAAGCGGCTGGTACACTGGCGCATTCATCAACAACTTCGGTCTGACGCCATAGACCCGTGCATATTCATCCGCCAATCCATCGCACACCGTCAGCATTCCCCGTGCCCGGCTCAAATAATTTCTGCACAAATATTCCTTGTAGGGTTGCACCGTCAACCGCCACAAGAAACTATCCTCATATTCAAGGGGGGCATACTCATGCGCATCCAGCAGTACGGGAGCTCCATCCGCAATCTGCAATGCCAGGGGTAAGGCATCTAAATCATTAGCGAGAATCAGGTCAAACTTGCGCCTCTCCAGCAGACCAAGCGCAACGCGGTGAACCGCCCGGCCCCAGTAAGCCTTTTCAAATTGCCGCAACACCAGTAGCGCAACATATCCCAGCCTGTCTGATAAAGTTCTGGCGGGCGCATTGATTGCAATCCAATCAATACGGCTCATTGGACAATTTCCCAAGCCGATCACCGTTAGTTGATAGCGCTCACGCAATAATTGAACCTGACGATAAACGCGAGGATCATTTTTGATTTCACTAAAGGAAATTACCAACAGCGTTTTCATTTGAACTGTTCAAATGTCATGCAACGCAATCATGGTTTCGATCCAGAAAAAAAATTCCTGATATATCGACCACCCATCTTTGCTCCGAAACTACGGAGCTTGCTAATTACCCGCCGCCTTCTCCAAAATTCGTCGGCTCTGTAGCTGACCTCATTTTTATATTGTGAAATCGCCTGCTTTGCGAATTCATCGCTAGAACCACGTATTTTTTTCGCCGTGATCCCGTCTTCGATCTGTTGAATCAGTTTTGCAACATGATTTTTAAAGCGTAAATCCTCCACCGCCAAAATAGCCTCTTTACAATCCTTGGCTATGGCGGCAACCTTGAGGTGATCTTTCATTATGGAGAGGACATCAGGCGCATTTGAGCAATCCGGTTCCAATGGGATGTAATGGCTTTCCGCCTGAAGAATGCCGCTGTAACTTCCGATGGTTCCGATTTGTACGGTCCCCGCCAGAGCCGCCTCAATATTTCGAGGTGAAATTGCAGTAAAGGTATATTTTCCATCCTCCCCTTTAAAACATTTCTGCTCCACCATTTCGAAAGTTGCTTCCGGGTTAATCAACAGGTAACGATTTACTCTCGCCCTGATCTCGCCCTCCGGATCAAGTAAACTACTGCCGCTGTTGGTTACCAAGCAAAACTTGGAATCCTCGATAAAAGCATGCCACCTGTCGCCGGGAATCATGTCATTCTGGGCTGTGGAGATGTCAAAATTTAATCCTATATTCCCCAACCTGGAAATGAAGCGCTCCCCAATGATCCCTTTTATATGACCAATCCTCCCGAAGTTTGGCGGAAGCTTGCCCGCGCGATAGGACACGTCAATTGAACGCAAATGAAATGGCTTGGGATTTTTCCATGAATGCAGCAATGCATCCGAAACGTATCCTGTATAGCCGAGTTGAATTTTATTTTTTGCTGAATAGTCCGGATAAAGAATAGCCCAGTTATCGGGACAAACGGTATAGACTACATCCATATCCCAATTCATCATCCAACGGTCGAGAATGGCACTACAGTCATAATCATCCTGCGGCAGCGCTATTTTGAAAGCATCTGACGTCCGGATAAAGTCATACTCCTTCAAGGTATGCTCCAACTCCACGGGGCGATACCGGCTACAAAGAAAGGTAGGCCCCAGGACAATGCCGTGAAACCTGATGTCTTTTACGAAATCCGGTAGTGCCATATCCGCATCATGCACGATGTAATTGTGTTCCGGCGCATAGGCCGGGAGCATAAACTCCAAATCGCGCACCGCCGTCCGCCATAATCTGGGGTCTCCCATCCTATGCAGGACAAGGATGTTTAAATGCTCTTTCACTAGAGAGTATTGCTATTACGCATGCCATGAAACTTCAGGCATGAAAATCGACAGGATATTCTCTTCATCAAAGCTCGGTCTTAACCATATCTTTAAATTCCGCCGCTCTGTCATGAAAAGCCTGGTGCCACAACTCCAGGCTGAGCAATCCCCATACTTTACGAGAAAACTTCGCTTCCCCTCCAAGATTGGTTAGCACTGCCTGAGCATTGATATAAGGCCGTTGCTTCTCTGCCATACCCTGAAAAGTATCCTGAACAAACCCCTTCAATTCCCCATCGAACCACTCTTTAAGTGGAACCGGGAAACCCATTTTATCGCGGCGATTCAGAATTTCAGGTGGCAAATCCGGGCCGAATTCTGCCTTTATCATTTGCTTCATCGAGCCACTTTTGAATTTCACATCCGCAGGGATCGTTGCGGCAAACTCGACCAGCGGATGATCCAGTAAAGGCACCCGACTTTCCAGCCCATGCGCCATACTCATCCGATCCTCCACCTGCAATAGCGCGGGCAACAGACATTTGAAATCGAAGTGCGTCATCTTGTCGAAATAGGCTTCCTTCTTCACATTCGCGGGATTGTTAAAGATCGTGGCGAAGTCCTCAAATACCTGCCTCCGGTCGAGCGCAGCCCAATCAACTTCATCTTTCATATCGGATGACCGATCCACCAGACGAAAGTAGCGCTGATCCATCGGATCGAAGAGCCCCTCACGCCAAAACTCTTTCATCAGCGGTTTATATTCCCGCAGCAATCCCAGATTCGGCACAATTGATTCTATGGTGACCACATAGTTGCCATTGTGATAACTGCCATCAACAGCGGCTTTTATACATTGCTCAAAATAGGCCACCACATATCGGGCATAACCGCCGAATATCTCATCGCCGCCCTGTCCGCCCAAAACCACCTTGAGATGCTCGCTGGCAAGTTTGGAAACCATGTACTGAGGAAAAGAGCCGGGACCTGCCACCGGAAAATCCAGATGGTAAATTACATCCTCAATATTCTTGCGGAAATCAATTGCTGTGATATCCGAAATGTGCAACTTCCCTCCCGTCCGTTCCACTGCTGCCCGTGCGTATTGACTCTCGTCATATCCTGTAAATTCGGTAAAGCGACCGTGAAATGCCAGAGGATGAGATGCCCCACCCCTATTAGCCAAGATGTGCAACAGACTGGAATCAATACCGCCGGAAACATAACTTCCCAGTGGCACATCGCTGCGCAGATGCAACGATAAGGAATCATCCATCATCTCACGCAAGTGCCTGCTGAAATAACTTGGGCTGTGATCAAAGTCGATCTCATAACGCACATCCCAGTAACGCCAAACTTTCACCTTACCCTCTTCAACAGCCAACGCATGGCCCGGCAAAAGCTGATGAATACCCTCAAACAGGGTCTTTTCGCCTATGGTGTACTGAAAAGTTAAATACTCGCTCAATGCACTACGATTGGTGGATATTTCAGGCAAAAATGGAAGCAGCGCCTTTGCTTCGGAAGCAAAATAAAAAATCCCATTCACCTCACAATAGTAAAAGGGCTTGATCCCGAACCGATCCCGCGCACAAAAAAGTCGCTGACGGCGTTCATCCCAAATAGCAAAAGCAAACATGCCGCGCAGATGATCCACGCATGCATCACCGTATTTTTCATAAGCAGCTAAAATGCACTCGGTGTCCGATTCGCTCTTAAAGTCCCACGACCCAGAAAGCGTTCTCCTGAGTTCCTTGTAATTGTAGATCTCGCCATTAAACACAATGACAGCAGCATTTTCCCCGTGCATGGGCTGAGATGCGGCCTCAGAGAGATCGATGATCGACAAGCGACGATGTACCAAACCCACGCTCTGATTTGGCCGACGCCATTCGCCCACACCATCCGGACCACGATGCGCAATCAGCCGGCTCATTGCGAGGAGGGATGGTGAAAGCCCCTGGACATGCGAAAGTGCGATACTAATGATTCCGGCTATTCCGCACATAAGTTATAACTTAACCCCCGCAACAGTCGACCATTCGGCAAGCAGCTTGATCGTTTGTTCGGCTACCCCTATTGCATCATTTGCATCTTGCAAGTCAAACACGTCCTGTGCGTTTGACCCGGGGAGTGCGTCAGGATAGCGAGTCGCAATATAATATCTGTCTAATTTCCCAGCCGGAGGAATATCACCTCGGTCATATCCGGCATCTTTGACGATACGAACCATCTCTGAAATGGAATGACTTTTTTTGACATCGCCTACAATTGATAGCAGCCCCTTGAATGCTTTTTCAACAGCTTGTTGCGCATGAAAACAGGCAACAGGATGTTCTTTTGCATCACGTAGCAATCTGGCTGCGCGCATATCGGCTTCTGCATAGTGAAACCATTGTGCGGCACTCTGGAGCCTTGAATCACTCTCGACCATAGACCAAAGTCCTTTCTTTTAGGATCGATTTTATGAATGACACATCTTTCTTATTGGCAAGTTCATCTGCGGTCAACACCACCACATCGCAACCACATGGCACATCCAGGCTGGAGATAATGTCATAGGCAATGGACAGTCTTTTGGATGCAGAGAAACCTTCCCCGCCTTCAACAAGGATATCGATATCCGAATCCGATCTGGAACAATCTGCCGATGCCGATCCAAACACCCATACACGTTTCGATCCAAAGGCTTTTGCCAACAAAGGTGCTGCCACGTCCCGCGCGAATTGCATTCTGATTGCAGACTCTTTCGATGCTTCAGCAAGGCGAGCAGCTTTGAGCATCAATCCGATGTTGCTAATGTTGTCTGCGTCAGATGCCAAGCCGATTGCCATAACTTTTCCTTTTGGTTTGCGTTGATTATCTGGCGTGCCAAATAAACATGGACATTATAACGTGCGGGAAACGGCGTCGCGTTGGAAGTGCATGGGTGAATTGAAGTTACCGAGCGTGTAAGCCAATTGTTCAATCATTTAAACAAGCAAGCTCATGACATGAACACCACGTATGATTCCGGCTATTCCACACATAATCTAATCACATTCTCATGGGTTGATTCAAAGGTACAGCAAAATTTTTGTACAGGACTTCGCTATCGAATATTTTAGCCCAGGCTATATCCAGGAATCCAACCCAAGTTCTGCTATTCTCTCCCAAGGAGGCGTTTCAACCCTGGTTTCACTCTCGCCCGTGCCTCTATCGGGATTGATTGCCACATCAGATAAACAAACCTCAGCGTCCAATACTTAAATCCAACTGGGGGCGGGGCAGCACGAATGGGGTTTCTCGTTAAAGGTGCAATATCTGAACCCATTGTGTACGGTTGGAGCTGAGGTTTCAAATCCAACAGCGCCACGGACTGGGCAATTTGCTCATCCACCATTCGCACAAAAGCCTTATAACTGTACTTCCCTGAAGCGATGACGTCCTGATATGCCCTTTCCGTTATTTCATCTACAAACTTTCCATCTTCCAGTAACGTAAATACCTCATCCAGATTACTGCCGTCTTTTTTGAGCGGAAGGTAATGCAAGCCTGGAGATACAACACCAGAATAACATCCTTCGAAAAGAACTAAAACGGTATGTGCCGCAATCGCCTCAAAAATACGGGGAGATACTTGGTTCATTAGCCCAGGCATTTCGCATGGCAAGACCACCTCCCTATAAACGTCATCATCTGTCGAAGCCGGATGAGCGTGCTTAAAATTTTCAATATGCGTCTTTAGTGTCCCATCCCAGTCGAAAACGTTGCTGCCGCTCTCGGAACCAAGCATAGAGCGGCACGAGGCCATGAATTCATACCATTTCGGCCCATATATCCGTGCCCTCTCGATCCACGCAATGTCGTTACAGATACCCTTCGACTTGCAATACTGTTTGACCAGCTGCCCAATCCAAACTTTTTCCTGCCCTAGCTGACCGTAATGAATCGGCAAAGGGCGACCGCGATAGCCGACAATAAGTGCACGCTTTGACGGTGCAATAGCTACAGCCTCACCCGACAAATCCTCGGGGACGTAGCCCGTCAAATTACTGACAAAGCGGACGCACGGAAACTCCTCTGGTGGATAAACACGAGAAATACCTGTAGGCGGAACTACCGTAAATACCAATTGAATGCCAAGCCGCTTAATCCAGTACCAAGCTCTATGTGTGTGGTCATACTCATCCTGAATGAATAAAACTTTTAAGCCTGAGTATTGCTCGATGGCTCGCGCGGTCGAATCGGAAATCTGATCGTAGGGTAGTCTTATTGAATAATGAATAATAACTGCATCAAACTGGACAAGGTTAACGTTGAAATTAGAAGAGGCATCTTGGTGGCAATAATACGAACTGAATTTGGAATAACGATAAAAACTGGCAAGGTGCTCGAATACTGTGTTCGTATGGGTTTCCCTCGACTCGTAGAGATATAAAACATTCATCACAACTACCCTACTTGGTGGCCGTCGCGTACAAGTCTAGCCCAACTAATTGTGGCCAGCGTGTTTTCAGCAACTTAACTCTCGGTGCACGAAACGGAAACTCCTGTTCAATATTTTCAATATTGCCGCTAAACGCAGAAAATTGACTGCAAAGTTTTTCCAATGAGCGGACAGAAATCCAATCAGTATGCGGTGCGCCACTTCCCGCCGAATTTGTATCATAAGCGGCTCTCTCCCGTACTCCACTATTCCCTATTGCCCCCCTGAAACCAGTAAATTCATTTAGCATGTACTTCAATGTCGTTATCGGAGCCATCCGAACTCTGCGATAAGAATAGGCGTAATAAACCATAAATATTAATTTTCCACTGGATCGTAACAGGCCATGGCAACATTGAATGGCCAATTGCAAATTACCAGTGTGGTGCAAACAGCCGATAGCCACAATCGCATCAAACGTCTCCGGCTCAAAAGGTGGCTCCAATATACTTCCTTGGGTTGCCTGCCCAGGCAAATTCGCTTGCCGCAGGCGATGATTCACCATCGCTACAGGGCCGGCGGCGATGTCCAATCCCTGATAGTTAGCCCCCGATTCTGCCAGTCTCTGAGAAACCGTTCCATAGCCCAACCCTACCTCAAGAACATTTTTACCTAGCAGATTGGCAAATGGAATGTAATCAAAAAGGTAGGAATAAGAATCAAAATACCAACTATCAAACTTTTTCAGTGACTCAGGCGTTGAATCTTTAATTCCAAGGTATTTGGCCAAATCCGTACCGCATAGCTCATTCCAAAAGTCTAAGTTCATTCTAGAAATATCTGATTGGCTCACTGTCAGTCCTCATATTATTAATGTCGTACCGCTTGCACATCACTGCGTTAGCAAGGCCTACTTAGTTTGCCTTGCTCAGTCGGTAGCAAGCATCCACTCCGGCATAGTGTCCGTTGTATTTAGGATAATTGCGGTCATCGAACTGAATATCAGTTAGGAATTTTCGACTTTCGGTCGGCAAGCACTGATCTTGAATTGCTTCAAACCTCAATGGAAGCAACGATGCTTCGTGCATTGATATTGCCGCACCAACAAACTCAGCTTTCAAGCCCGAACTCTTGCAAAGTTCGATCCATTCATTTGGGCGATAGCAATTTGAAATTGGACAACTTTCTCCGTCCGTACTATGCCTGAATTGATCCCGCAGACTCTTTCCTTGATACATCCCATTAACGATCGTCCGCTGATAGGCAACGTAAAGATGTACCCAAAGACTGTCATAGTTATACACCATCACATTCATTGACCCGCGTGGCTTCAGTACCCTTCTCAACTCTTTCAAGATTGCCACCGGGTCGGGTGTATGGTGCAGCACACCAGAGCTATGAATATGATCAAACGTGGCATCCTCAAACGGAAGGGTAATGACATCATTCTCAAGAACCACGGTTTCTGCATTTATGCCATGCAACGCCAGGCGTAGCCGCGTTTCCGCAACCGAGCTTGATGACACATCAACTCCGACCAGGCGTTTGCATGCGGAATACGTCCCAAAACCGATCAAATCATGGCCTGGCCCACAGCCATAATCCAACACGCTCTTGCCGTCAAATCCCGAGACCGGCATCAGTTCGATGTAATTAAAATACTGATCATTGCGCCAGTGAAAATATTCCAGAGATTCTTCTTTCGTGGAAAACTCATGGTGCAGCGTGACATTGTGCCCAGTCCAGTATTCCTTGACTGAAGAATTTAGACGCAGCCTATGCAACAAACTACGCAGTCTGCGCAACAAATGTTTACTCATTGTATTTACAATACAAAATTGTGTTCATAGCGAAGAAACAACCGTGCCGAATTAAAACTTTTAGCTATCCAAAACGCTGCCAAACAAAATTAGATCTCTCTCAAACTTTGGTGCGTAACTGAGGATCACCGCGAAGCAACTTGCAGTAAATCTCATCAAAACGACGCCCACCTGCCTCGGCAGAGTACCACTTCACCGCAAATTCTCTGCTGCGCCGACTAATTTCACGACGTTTTTCTGGGTTAGCAATGAGTTCGCGCAAAATCATTTCAACGGTAGCCGGTGTGGCACTAATGATAGGCAACTCTGCGGCGTAATCCGGCAACTCCTGCCTCACGCTTTCAAGCCATTCGGGTCGGATATAGCAGATTACCGGTTTCCCCAACATCATTGCTTCACGCACATTGGCTCCAAACCAACCAAAGGTAAGCATATCTAGAAAAATGTCGGCCTGAGCCTGTATAAAGCGTACCTTCTTATTGGGGATACCTGTTGGCTCCAGCAACTCAAGCAACAGTCCTTCCTCTTTCATCTTCTTGATAAGCGGCAGATAGACGTGGGACGACTTGATATTTACGCCATCCTTGGAAGTACGCTCAGCTTTATGACCTATCGCGTGATACAGCCAAATAGTGCCTTGTGGCGTAGGTGGCAGACGAAAGGCTTCAGGGATTTCAAGCTTCGGATACCAGAACTCTTTATCTAGGCAAAAAAATTCCGGGGTTTCGTGAATGCGAGGGTCGACGTTGTAGTCGACTCGATTTCCACCATGCAGGCACTGATAATCGGCGACGGCATTTCTAAATTTGCCCCACGCCAGATTACGCTCGTCGCTACAAACCGACGGTTCATTGTGCCAGCGACAAATCGAGCATACCGATTCTGGTCCCCATTTCGCAAATGCCGTTTGGGAAACCCCATCCAGACAACCGTTGTTGCTGTAAATGATCTTCTTGCCACAGCGCTTCAACAAATAGATTTCAAAGTGCTCACCAAATCTTTTTTTGAACCAACTGGACAATGGATCGCCGAACTGAATGCCCCACATGTTGCTGAAATGGAAAATGTCATAACGAAACAGTGCTCCAAGATAAAATCTGAGATGCGTAATGCTGTCTTGTGGTCCGGCATAGGAAAATTTGTAGTCTTCCCCATGATAGTAGATTTGTGTGGCTGGGTTCATATCCCAGTTCAGAACATCTGCCCGCCAGCCGCGTGCGCGCAGGGCGCGCGATAAATACCAGCAGTTGTAATAAGCTTGGCCGGCATACAACACTGCACGGCGCGGGAAAAAATATGCCCGAAGCCTCAATATTGGGATCAAAACCAAAAATAAGCAACGTAGCAGCAAGGCTGTCAGCACTTTAACAAATGCAATTACAACCTTATTCTCTAAATAACTACCCAAATATCCCCCACGCCTATCTGAAATTTGAAATTGCCACCACCAACTATCCGGCTTGCCACCACTATTCAGGTACTAGACAACTGTAACTCCACCCGAACTTTGTCCATTGACATGGCTACTCGATTCTCAGTAGTGGTCGAGTCCTATCTACACCAATATTCATCAAAGCATCAACAACTGACAGACCTGAAACAAATTCTTTCGCCCCGACCTGAGAATAAACAGGATGCTGGAAGTTCTGGTACAGCAACTTGGTACCTGCAGCCGCAAATAGCGCCTCATCTTGATAGCCCCCCGCACCGCCACCGCACATATAAGTTTCTCCACCAACTGCCCGCGTCAGCGAGATCAGCATCTCGTTGGCCTGTTCATCCACCCCGATCTCCGACGACCAGCGAAACTTTTCACTTGGCAACCCCAGATGCTTGGCTATGGCTATCACGGCTGCATCGTTGTAACGGGCAAGGTTATTTTCCGGGTTGAGAATCAGCGACTCAAAAAACTCCATAGTTTCACGAAAAAAGGGAGCTCGAGCGTAGTTGGCGGTTAGACTTTTGAGAAACTTTCCTCGCCATGGATTGTTGGGTTGAAACTCCAACTCTCTTATAGTACGTACACCATGAAAGTTCCGCACAATAGGTGCAGTCACCCATCGCGCCTCCCCGCCGATCAGCAATTTGACGCGGTTAGACCATACGCCTGTTCCTCCCGATTTAGGAAATTGGACATGATCAAGCAGAATGAAAACATCGCTTCTTGCAATCTTGTCGAAGTAGCCGAGCCAGGGGAAAAAATTGGGTTGATGGATGGCAACGATAGTCACTTTGCCTTCCCTTCAAGGCGAAATCGATAACCATGAATATCAATATAAAGATTATTGAACCCAGGCATGGTAGTCGATTCCAAGCGTCGAAGGAATTCTGGCTCTGGCATTGCGCAATCAATCCGACAAAGCTCACTGAAGTCCTTTCTGGTTGATTTGTGCGGCCCCCAGCAAATATCACTTCTTGGGGAGGGCGCACCAGAAATCGCATATCCTCTAAAGAACCGCCTCATCAACTCAACACCGGCCTCGTCTGCCCTTGCAAGAAGATCTGCCGCATAAATTCCTTCCGGAACGTCGAATAACTCCACATCCACAATCTGGCCCTGATCGACTTTCCCTATCATGTAATGAATCGTCGCACCGTATTTTTTTGCTCCGTGGTACAGGGCAAAATGGTGTGGATCGCGCCCCGGAAAATCCGGCGATGCCGCATGGATATTCAACGCTATGAGCTTTGGTGAACGGAGGATGTGCTCAGGTACAATCACCCCAGTGCTAAAAGACAACAGCAGATCGCACGGCTTGGAAAATACTGTCTCAAGATCTTCCAGACAGTTCACAGTTGTCGAAATAAGATCAATGCCTGCTGAAAGTGCGATGGAATGCGCGAGCACCGCCTTTTGCTCTGGCATCAAAAGAACAGCGCGCACTGTTTTCAAAGCCCTCTCCGCATACTAACCGACTGGCTCTCGGCAAATCTCTGTAGCGCCTGATATTCCAGCCCAAGCAAGACGCTATTTTCAGAAAGCCACTTCAGGCAGCCCTCTCCATTTACCCGGTGAAGCGGCAACCTTGGATCGACCTCAGGGCGTAGTTCGTCATAAACAACTGAATGTGCTTCACAAAAATCAGAAAGCCGTTTCATCACCTGCACAATAAATATGACTCCTTGCTCAAGCTCGTCTCTCGCATAAGTGCTAAAGCCATGCACAAGGTGGTTGCGCACCTGCTGCCACGCAAGCAATTTATCCTCTTCAACTCCGGAAATCTCCCCCCAACTTTTTTGGTAAATTGCCGCAAATACAAGGTGCATCGGCAGCTTCAAGATATCCGACTCAATCACCGCTTTAGCTTCTACAGACGATATTTGCAGCGCTTTGCGAAACCAGATACGGCAGAACTTGACCAGTTGTGATTCGAATATTTGCCACAGATCCACAAACACGCTCACCGCTTCACCACGCATCCAGCGATAATCCAGCAATTCTGCTTTACGTCCGAATTTTTTTTTGAGGAACTCAAATTCGGACATGAGGCTACCCTGATTGCCTCTTCCATTAATCGCCAGCGTGTAATCCCACCGTCGCATAACAGCCGTAGCTCGTCCATCGACACAACGAAAGAAACGCTCCCTGGGTGACATCGGCATCTCTTGCCAACATTCTGGATGGGTCAGCACCTGCAAGCAATAGTCACCGGCAGTGACCAGTACATCATATAATCTTCTGTGTCTCCAGTACCCGTTGGAATCTGAGCAATAAGCTATCTGTTTCTTAAATTTATTTGAATAACAATTGATTAGCCCACCGTACTCCTCTTTTTCGCAGGTGAGAAGGAAGCTATTAGGGTTATGGAACGAGAAAGTAGCTACCTCTACACCAAACCATTCCCGTAGCCACCCAGCCTCTTTTGCCACCAATTGATCCAATTCCGCTTCGGAATTAATCGTGTAAAAGTGCGCATCAAAATGAAGCCCAATTTCATGCCCGAGGCGAATTATCTCGCCAACTTTCCGGTGTTGATCATGCTCAAGGAGGCTATAGAAATCGCAATGCGGGTTAAGGAAGTAAGTTGCTGAAATTCCTTTGGCGGCTTCAATTACGGCCAACCGCACTGCCCGATTTATAGATTGATCAATGTCGTGTCGCCAAATAATGAACCGATCACTGGCAGAAAGTGCTTCTTTGTGATTAACAAATCGATAGTTCGCTTTTGCCAAATCCAATAATGCACAATAGTTATCGAATGTAAAATCGCTTTGGTAGTCTTTGTTAATATCCATGATCGACCTGCCAACTGTCCAACGCTTGACTGCAGGTCAGCGAAGCAATTCCAGCATTACGCATCGCCTGACACAATTCATCAAAAAAAACTCGCGCACCACGTCCTGGAAACGCCAAGTCAAACGGACTAACGCCCCCCTCAATGATCTGGATTTTCACGGCCTGGTAATCTTCCGGGGTACGCGAATTTAACGCCACATGCAAAGGATGGAAATCGAAGACATACAAGTCATTTCCAGCAACTGCGCGTTGGATTAACTCGCTCGAAAATGGCACATGGTTTAATCGCGGCCAATTAAGTGCGGTCCAGAAATCCATATTATCCATATAGTAGATAGGCAACTCCCATACGCCCCACGGGTGCCTGAAAGGGCGCAAGCCATCCTGAAAAATGTTGTTTGCCTGGGAAACATACTCAAATCCAAGTTCATTTAAGCCAACCCCGATTGGATGGGAAAATACACAAGAATGCGCACGCACTCCACGTACGGGCCTGCCAAGACTGTCTGACAAATCCTTCAAACCCTGCTGCCAATCTCCGAGATTGGAAATAAAAGGATGCGGGCCTACTTCATGAACGCTGGCCGCAAGACTTTCAAACGCCTTATGCGCAAAAAAGGTGCCCTGCCCTGGCAGCGGAAATTCATTGAGAAATCTGGACATGCCGGATTCCGTCATCCAATCGGTATCAAAAGTAAGGCAAATCATTTCTCATCTTTAATTTGTGGCAACACCTTGATTCGCTGCCCCAGGACCGCAAGCACCGCATCGACACATGAAACAGTGTCGACGGTTGAGGTATCAAGCGAAAGAAGCGGATCAAATGGCGGCTCATAGGGAGCAGAGATGCCTGTAAATCCATGCACTTCACCCGCCCTTGCCTTCTTGTAGAGTCCTTTCGGGTCGCGTTCCTCGCACACCGTCAGCGGTGTGCTGACGTGTACCTCGAAGAAATTTCCGGCGCCGACCACGTTGCGCGCAACTTCGCGGTCTTCGCGATAAGGTGAAATGAAAGCGGTAATGACGATCAGCCCGGCATCGTTCATCAGCCGCGCAACTTCCGCGATGCGGCGAATGTTCTCCGTGCGGTCTGCAGGCGAAAAGCCCAAGTCGCGGTTCAATCCGTGGCGCACATAGCTCGCCCGCCCTAATTCCAGCAAACGTTTTTCCAGCGCAAAGGCCAGAGTGGACTTGCCCGCGGCGCTCAGTCCGGTGAACCATACCGTTGCGGGAAGCTGGCGAAAAAACTTGACGCGGTCATCGCGCGTGACATGCGCCTGGTGCCAGACTATATTGGTTGCGGTTGTTTCCGAATTTTTCTCAGTCATGTTTTTGCAGGTATTCGTAGCCAGAATATTCCTGGAAGAGCCTGATCCTGATTGCCGTGGGTCATAAGTACGTCGCTATAACTAAGGAAACACTGAATAAGTATCCTCGCAAAACACAATGTATTCATGCTTGGGCGAATTGTTAGAAAGCTGATCCATTTTCTTCCATTTTCCTGTTCCAGCAGTGCTCATGCCAGGAATTTTCCTTCATTTTGCTCACGCCGGACGCACCTGTCCTGTCAGCGGCAATCCCCATTTGTCGATATTGATTAGCGCCAGCAAGGCAAAGACCCGATTAGCATTCTTGATCAAACCGCGATAGCGCGCCTTGGCGAAACCGTAGATACTCTTGAACGGACGGAACGGATGTTCAACCTTGGCACGTACCTGCGATTTCCTACGGTTGGTTTGTTTGTCCGCATCAGTCAGCGGCCGATTACGCCTGGCTCGCTTGTTGGTGAAATCTTTCGCATTCGGCGCAATCTCTTTGAGTATGTCCTTCTGTCCAGTATAAGCACTGTCACCATATAGCCTTGTCTCGTTGCCATGCAGTAGATTCGGTAGCTCTTGGCTGTCATGTACGCTGGCCGGGGTAACGCTCGCGCTGTGGGCAAGCCCGGTGCGACTGTCAACGCCGATGTGCACCTTCATGCCGAAGTACCATTGATTACCCTTTTGGGTCTGCCGCATTTCTGGATCACGGGCTTTGTCTGCGTTCTTGGTAGAACTCGGTGCGGCAATGATGGTGGCATCCACGATGGTGCCGCCAGAAAGTTTCAATCCGTTCGCCAACAGGAGTTCACCCACTTTGGCAAACAGCGCAGCACCCAGATCCTGCTGCTCCAGCAGGTGGCGGAAATTTAACAGGGTCGTTGCATCTGGTACGCGTTCGCAACCAAGGTCAATCCGGCAGAATTCTCGTAACACAGGGATGTCATGAAGCGCATCTTCACAGGCCTCGTCTGCCATATTGAACCAGTTGGCAATAAAGTACATGCGTAGCATGCGTTCTACCCCGACTGGAGGGCGACCATTTCCGGCCTTGGGATAGTACGGCTCAATCAATGCGCAGAACTCCGCCCAAGGCACCAAGGTTTCCATTCGGGCAAGGAATGCTGCACGTCTGGTTGTCTTGCTATGTAGTTCGAATCCACTATTATTCATTGCCAGTGTCACTTGTTTCATCACGTCGGGTCTCCAAGTTGCGCCTCACGTCCATAACGCACATGCCCGTCAGTTGGGTGACTTATTCAGTGTTTCCCTAATGTTATCTGCGTTTGCTAAAGGCAAACCCGACCAGATGTCCCATCCCATCAAGATCGGGCATAAAGCGAGCTATCTCACGTGCCACAGCATTCAGTCGGTGGTCGTATTTAGGCTGCTCAGGCGCCACCAACAGCGGTTGAATTACCCGCGTCAGGAAGTAATACATCCCAAATCGATGCGTATTTTCATGGACAAAGAATGGACGGGCGAAATTCAACAATTCACTTTCATGGAATTTCAATGTAATGAGGCGATCACGGCCATCCGGCGCAATCGGTTCCAAACCCGCACGCGCTCTGGTTTCATTCAGCCGGTCAAGCCCTTCAAAAGTTCCCTCCATCAGCACTAACACGCCACCGGGCTTGAGAACACGATGTATCTCTCGTATCGCCCCTTTCTGTTTTTTCCAATCAAGAAGTGCCATCAGGCAGCGGTGGCTGGTTACGACATCGAAATGGTTGTCTGGAAATGGAAGTTCCATGACCGAGGCATGGGAGAAAGTTGCCCGCGATTCAATTTCCGGATAATTTTTCCGCAACAATTCACGCGCACCCGTAATCATGTTTTCAGAATAATCGATGCCGTGCGCCGCAAGCTTGAATCTCTTTGCATACTGAGTCACGGCATAACCAAGACCGCAACCAACATCCAAGGTAACCATTCCGTCCTGCATGTATGCCGCGCCGGTGTCAATCTCAATTTCGCGAAGATGGTAGTCGCTAGCCGTTGTGTTATAGTCGCCCGTCATAGCGATAGTGTCGTAACGGTTTTTCAGGATTTTGTCATCTTGATCCATACATAGCTCCGTTATCATAAGAAATTAAGCCTGCACAACTGCCTTTCATAAATAGACCTACCGCAGCTCCATAATGAGAACCTGCCTCCAGTGCCGAGAACAGAAGGAAAAAGGAACGAGGCCGGAACGATATTCCTGAATTGCCCCAGACACCTCTTTATTTGTCATCAATTTTTCTGTGCGGGAAGATTTAAAAAGGTATTTATTCCAGTTTTAGCGCTTGACTCCACGAACCGTAATGCCATAGTGATCGACACAACGGTGGGCGATATTCATACCGGCCTCGGCAAACCAAGACTCAACCTCAGGCAAGGTATGCCGAGTACAAAGCTGGGGATGATACCAGTCGTAATTGATGGCCACATTCTCCTCATACCCCAGCTCCGGGTTCCAGAAGCACTTCAGAAAAAAATGGTAGATTAGTCGTTGAACTTCATATTCCCCAGCGTCAATGCCCAGTACATCGATATTGGGTACGGTGACTTTCACATCCATCTCGGAAAGTATCCGGCCAAGCTCCGTTATTCCCCGCATCTCCTCTATCGCCTGATCATAATGCAAGCCGGAAATACGATCACGAACGTAGTCATCTGCGTATTCCCGAAGCGGAGCCTTCAGCTTATAAACATATATCGCTATCTCACCTCCCGGCGCCAACCGGCCACATAGATTCAAGAACCCACCCTTGGGATCGGCGGTGTGATGAAGCACTTCCTGGCAATAAATAAAATCGAAGAAGCCAAGATCGGTCAAATCACCGAGAATATCTTTGGAAAACGTGGAAACCCGATCCAGTCCGGCCAAATTATCGCGTGCCACATGAGCAGCAGTGAGATCAATCCCCACCACCGCCGAATTTGCAGGCGCATAGCGGTGCAGCAAAGCCGTCACTCGCCCATTGCCGCACCCGGCATCGAGAATGCGATTTTTCGTATTCAAGTAGTCGCGCAATTCGTCAGGCGTCCCGAACCCGTTTCGGGAAAGAATCCATTGAAAAATACTGGAGCCTTCTTTAGAAGTTTCCGCGAATGCCAATTGGGTATTTTTTTCCCACTTGTCCCGAAAACTCACCGCTGTCTGATCTAATTCGCTCGCATTCATATCCAGAACACCTCTAAATTACGCTCGCCAAATTGAGAATGATCAAAGCTCATCTTATTCAGAGCCACTATCTTTAAATAAATCGAATGTTCGACGCAGGCCTTCCTGAAAAGATACTATCTGTGTAAATCCACATAACTGGTGAAGCTTCTCGTTTGAACCGACAAGTTGTCTAGGGTTATCTGCCGTTACGCGGGTCAAGGCCTTTTTATTGCCAAAGCTTTCCAGAAGCTCTGAAACTTCCCTGAGATCAATGAGCTCAGTTCCTCCAATGTTTAACACTTCATAACCTGATGAGGTGGGTGCTGTGGTCAGGCGATGAATTGCCGAAGCACAATCTTCCACATAAATAGGATTGAATCTGACCCCAATGTTCCCCGCAAGGGTAATCTCGGTTCCCGCATTGAACCGCTGAATTACCACTGGCAACATCGCATCCACTTGTCCAGGCCCATAAACACCAAATAATCTAAGCACTAAGACATGCATAAATTCAGAATATGGTTTCAGGAGTACTTCGGCAGCGAGTTTTGAAGCCCCATACATTGTCTCGGGATTGCAATGATCTTCCTCGCGATGCACACAGTCCTTCGAACCATACACACTGCCTGTAGATGCGAACAGAAAACGTTTCACACCATGCTCTAAAGCCCACCCGGCAAGCCCAATTGTCGCACTGACATTGATGTTAACAATATCTGCGGCCTGACTTGGAAATTCACGATAATGCTTTGATTGCGCCAAGTGGATGACCACATCAAAATCTTCGCTGGGCAAGGTCGCCGTCCAATCCGGGATACTTAAATCAGCCTTAATCCAATTGATGGCAGGGTGCGTATCATTCGGTATCCGCCGAGCCACTGCAAATACTTTATTTCTTTCTCCCTGAGAAGCTAGAACGGGTAAAAGATTGCGTCCAATAAAACCTGTTACACCTGTCACAAGAATTTTCATTTATTATTCACTAGATCATGTCGCCAACAAAACGCTTCGTGTGATAGATTGCAAAACTACCAATACCGAATGCAATCGCCGCAGTAATGGCAGCAAAGAGCCAACTACCCCAATGAGGCGCATCGCCCGACGACAAAAATGCATCTCGAAATATAATTACAAAATGACTTATCGGGTTGACGAGAATAAGCGCTCTCATCAGAGGGGGGGCTACTTCGGGTGGATACATTATTGGTGATAGATAGAGAAGCGCTGAGAATGCCACCCCCAACACCTCCCGTAGGTCCCTGATAAGGTAGGTCGCGACCGAAACCGCCCAACTCATTCCCAAGAGGAGCACTATGAGCAAAGCAAGCGAAAAGGGGAGCAGAAGAATGTGCAAACTTACTCCCGATCCACTAACTATCAGCAAAGCCAGCATTAACACAGACTGGATTCCGAATTCCAGCATGAGTGCAGCAATGGCTGTCATACTCAAATAGCTTAAAGGGAAGTTCACGCTCTTCAGCATTTCCATATTACCTATTAGAAGCTCACTTGCCTCAGCAACCGAACTCTGCATAATCCGGAATGGCAACAGACCGCTGAATATATAGACGGCATAAGTAGCGATTCCCATCGACTGGATTGAGGGTATCCTGGCAATGAAATAAAAAACAACAAGATTTGTGGCAAGCGGAATAAGCGGGGCGATCAATACCCATAACACCACGATACTGGAGCCAATATAGCGCTCAAGAATGCGCCTGCGAACCAACTCAAAAAGAAATTCAGGCCTGGACAGCATCGTTCCAAACCCCCAAAGTGATCTCTGCCGGCTGATAGTAAACAAGCCCGCGATTCGGATTCCCCAACATGCGAACACCAAACTCCATGATCTTAGACTTGTAGTAGTATTGCTGATTGCTGGTAAACCCACTAAATGTCAGCTCGTCGAAGATGGCAAGGCTCAGGTGATAGTTTCCGGGGGCAAGCAATAAATGCGACATCTTGACGAAAACAGTACTTACGCCAGCACGCAATTTTAGGCTAACGTTATTGAACTCGAACTGTTCCGACAATACGCCTCCCGCCGTGTTCCCCATCGTCGTAACATTGATACCATCATCCCGCCAACACGTCACTATCACGCCAACGTTTTCGAAATTCTGTTGCGATACCAGTTCAAGCATCAAGCTAACCGGTTCCCCGGCTTTAACAAGCTGTTGGCTACGCCCAGAGGCATCGCGCAAATCAGCTCGTTGCAAGCTCACCTCGCCTGTTCCAACAAATTCCTCAGTAGCGGTATTGTCATGTTTTGGTTCCAGCACCTCGTTTTCCAACATAAGCTCATAATACCGATCAGCGACCGCAGTCGTATCGCCATCGTCAACGATCCGACCTCCAGCAACGAGAATGCAACGCTTGGTAAGTCGCTTGATACTCCAAATGCTGTGGGATACAAAAAGAGCGGTAGTACCGGATTGCGTAATCTCCTGAATACGTCCGACGCACTTTTGCACAAATCGGATATCGCCTGTCGCAAGCGCCTCGTCGATGATCAAAATATCCGGCTCCTGACAAGCGGCCACCGCAAAAGATAGCCTTGCCCTCATGCCTGAAGAGTATGCACTCATAGGTTGTGAGATGTATTCGCTCAATTCGGCAAACTCGATGATCCAATCCTGTTTGCTACGTATCTCTTCACGCGTCATGCCAAGCATCATGCCCGCAAGCTCAATATTTTCCAGTCCGCTCAAACGCGGATGAAATCCAAGCCCCAGCGCAAGTACCGCTATAACGCGCCCCTTCACACGGACTTGGCCGCACGTGGGATAAGAGATTCCAGCAATGATCTTGAGCAACGTGGATTTACCGGCGCCGTTCGGGCCAATGACTCCGACAACCTCCCCCTTGTTTATTGTGAGATTTATTCCATCCAGTGCAGCTTTCTCCTTGTAGTATTTTTTCCAAACGAAGATATGCTGCTTTAACCGGGAGCGCACAAGGTCTGGATACAGCCTGAATGTTTTGTTGAGATCCTTGATCTCTATAACAGGGGTAGTCAAATTTTCCTCGGGAAACTTTAATAAGGGTATCGGAAAACTCACAGTAGTTTATAATTTGAAGAATTAAGAGATGCCTATCTATGTGCATGTTTGCGAGATAGCATTAGCCTGCTTGTGTGTAGATAAGTCGGTTGCCACGGCCCCTTCGCCTCTTCCTTTTTCCATCAACGCTTCGTAATAGAGCTTCGAATAAATTCCATGCAACGGGTGGTACAAAAGCATCAAATCAACTTCTTCCCCGTACCATATTTGCTTATATATTTGCCCCCACATAATTTGCTGGCTCAAGTATGAATGATATTTCTCCACATAGCGGCGGCTTGCCTCGCCAATTTTTTTTCTGATGGAGGGGTTTTCAATCAACCACTTCAACTTTTCATACACCGTATCAATGTCTGCCTGGACAATCGGGCATTCCTCAAAATAAGAATAATATCTGAGCACCGAGGTGTCGGTCTGAAAATTACTAATCACCGGCTTTCCTACCGCCATTCCTTCCATACCCGAAAGGCCATAGCCGCAAACCAACAATTCAACAAGAATGTCGCTTTCCTTCAGGACTCTTTCCACATCAGTATTTTTCAAGCCCTCGAGCAGGTGAAACTCAATTTTGTATCCATCCTGTTTCAGTCTGTCGACAGCCGCGATTATATAATCCGTGCCTTTTATCATACGATGGTTCGGGGAATGCACTATAGCAACGGGACCATCTTTCCCATTATTTATATATTGATAACCGTCTGGCGGACTCCATTGATCGCAGTCGATTGAAATATAACTGACGGGCAAAATATCGTACCGATAGAGTGCATCAAAATTGATCATCCCAATACAAAAATCGGCATGCTTGCTGAAGTAATCTATCCAGCTTCTTATTTGATCAATGTTGTAAACAGCATTCGATTTATAGTGGTAAAGCTGCCCAAATTTATACACATTATTTCGCATGGCCTGTATCACATGCACATCTCCTCCATAAGGCATGACGACCACTTTTTTATTGAAAAAATGCAGCAGTTGTATTTCGTAAAATCGCAATGGGGTGCGTGCAAGAATGCCGCCGTCATAAAAGAAATGAAAAATATCAAAACGAAAAAGTAGATAAATGAATGAAAAATACGGTTCGATCAACGATACCAATGACCTGGATAAGTAACGGTAGATCCCGAATAACTCATATCGATATAAGTCATAATCTTCTTTGACCGCGATCGAGTAATAATTACCCACAAACGTTTTGGATACATATCCTTTTTGGGCCATGGCTTGTGACGCATATTTATTATTCGTAACCGGATGGCATCCCCAAAACAATCGAGGCTTCTCAGTCTTCGTTACACCGCTGAGAACCTTCCTAGATGCAAATGATTTTAATAAAAGCAACCCGGTTACAAATAAAAATGGGGCAAGCACGTAAAATAATAGCTTATTGTAGATCGCCCTAATAACATTAACGATTTTCCTAATAATGCCGAAAAACAAAACCTCATCAATTTTGCGGATGAGTTTTCTCATGCCTGCACCACCAGATGATGAACACACCAGGATTCATCGACAGGATAAATACAATATTGCCAGGTAAGCAGATTGATAAAAATCAATCCCCTATTGGCATCTAACCCGATAAAGCACCCGTCTCCTACGGGATAGGCGGCTTGTAACCACTCATGTTCAGCCATTTCCTTGGACTTCCCCGGCAGATTTCTGGTGACCACTTTTTTGACTACATTGAAATCTTGATTGAGTATCCAGAACTCGCCATGCAAAGTGTTTGTTACCAGCCAGCCATTTTGATAAGGCTGTATTCCGTGAGGCATGGCTTCCAACCCTGAAACCACGACCTTCCACGTACCATTTCTTTGATCAATCTCGATTACTTCACCTGAATGCCCCAAAGTCACTAAAACAACATGTTTGTTAGCCGGATGGTAACAACCGGAATTGGGGTGATTCGACCTCAGGCTAGTCATCAGGCCATACGATTTGTATTCGGCAGAATCGACAAATAAGGCGTTCTTGCCGTTTGCTTTTAACTCTTCAGCCTGCTTATTATGGCGACACAAATACACGCCATCCAGTGTCGGATTAAAGCCATGCTCCCAGGCAAACCACTCCCAACAAACCTTACCCTCCAGATCCATCTCAATCAGGCAATCATAACCAGAGGAAACAACAAAAAAACGCTGTGTTTCTTTATTAAAAGAGATTGAATGAAGAAACGCAAAAAATGGGTGGGTATATTCTTTGATAATGTTTGCATCCCGATCAAGCAACATCACTCGATTCACATCGGACAGCAGGAATAAATTTTCCCTAACCTCGACTAAGCCACGCGGCTCCTGAAATTCGCTTACTTGGCTTGTTGCACGGTTAATTACTTTCCCTGCTTCCAAAGTACACCTTATCCATAAGCCCGTCGCAACTTCCCTATGCTCTATTCGTCCGATCCGACCACGCTGCTTGGCTTCCACCAAGCGCTGCCTGCGCTCGATTTGATCCTGGCTTTTTACAATAAGATGCAAGGGTTGCAATAACTCTACCTTGCCCACATTAAAAGATGAAATATCCGTTACAAGATCGTCCACCATTTCCCTCGGCACATTACTTGTCATTTTCGATACGAACCTATTTCAGCCGACAACTGGACCAGCCAATTTTCCGGCATACCTCTAGGAAACAATCCACGGTAAACATGATTATTAAGAAACTCCACTTCTTTTTCGCGAATCACCGGTGCCCAAGTATTTGCAAGTACTTGTTGCATATTTTTGCCCCCGGCCATCCACTGGAATGGATGAAACAGCAACTGCAATCGTGGGTGGTCATTACTGATAATATTTTCGAATTCTTCTACCGAATATCGCAGATTGGAGTCCGCAGCATATTTCACTTCCTCAATGAAATATCTGCTATAGGTGCTCACCATCCCCGGGACATTCATATCCAATCCGCGGGTCAAAATATTCGGAGCCAAACTGGGATTGTGCCAACTGAATACAGGGGACAATTCCTTTAGATGGGGGGACGTGCTTTGATAGTCCGCAGTGATATGTGCGACGAGCGCCTTATCGTCGGTCGAATTTTCTTCTACAATTGTATAATGCAACCCAACACGTTGCCCCAAGCGTGCTATTTCTTTAACGATGGTTAGTGTTGGGTAGGCCAGAAGGTTATAGATCGGCGACCTTAACTGAAAGAAGAATGTGCCCGCCACACCCTGACTCGCATTTATTCTGGCAAAATCCAGCGCCCATGCTGGCGAATAGTCAATGTCATGCCGTAAATAAACAACCTTGCCTGGATAGCTGACAGGAAACGTTTCCTCGAAGTTGGCAAAGCGATATCCCCGCTCAATCAACGCAACCAGTAATTGCCGGTATGTCTCCTGTGTGTACACGTTGCGTCCCAGATCAGTGCTCAAATCTTGCGTGCCAAAATATCGAATGCACTCACCAGCCCAAGATAGTGCCCCGCAAGAAATGGTTCATTGCCTCCCAATAGCCGCCCCTCGCAACCACTATCGACGATTTCAAAACCATTTAATCGAAGTAGTTTCTCTGTTCGAGTACGGCACATCGCCACCCCCCCATTCTGTGGCGATAAACCGTGCCTTCGACCAATCATAGTGTTCATGATGGTTTTAATTCCATATATTCTTGGGTCAAAATCGGGCGCGGGGTTCAGGCGTTTAACCACATCAAACAGGTAGCGTCCTATGCCGTTCGTGTTGATATAAACCAAGCCGTCGCTCTTCATTACGCGGGCAAACTCTGCAATTGAATGCTCATAATTCGTAAGATAGAGAACGCTATAACAAATCAGCCGATCAAAGTAATCGTCTGGGAAAGGTAAATTCTCCAAGTGGGCAACTGAGAATTGCGCGTTGTTCACTTCCAGTGCATTCGCAATGCTGTTGCATGCCTCAATGCGCTCGGATGAGACATCAACTCCTAGCACCTCACCGCAAAGATTACTTAAAACCAGCGACCATTGCCCTAGGCCACAACCCGCATCCAGCGCCCGCATACCATCTGCGAATCCTAAAGTGGTAAGACGTCGTTCGTATTTATCCAAACCTGGTGCATACACCCTCTTGAGAAATGCCTTGGTATTGGGTGTCAGATCGAATGCATCCCAGTCACACTTATCCGCAATATTCTCAATGTCTATCTTTGAAACCTTGCGCATACTCGCAATTCTCCAATGCCCATTTTTCAGCGTTGATTCCACTCATACCTTTCGCTACCGCTTCTGCCATTACTTGTCCAACCTTAAGTCCCGCCGCGTGCAGTTCGATAACCGGCCTAGGCCCAACATAGGTTGTGGAAACACTCATGTATCCAGCGGGCGCAATATCCATAGGGAGGAAGCGCAATCCTACGTTTTCTAAATCTCTTTGACTTGTGCCTCCACATATATGAGCAATAACAAGCGATGGATTCAACTCATAAACTTCGTTTGCTGAAATCAGCCCATTCTTCCCAATTAGAAGCCGGCGATCATGGTGTTCCAGCAATACCAAGGCATCTGCGCCTTGAATCAGATTCTTACCATGAGTTGTTGGTAAGTCATTAACATCTATCAATTCTGAGATAGCACCTGCTTTAGTCAGAGTGTTCTGTGCTTCTTCTGCAAATTCTCCACTCCCAACAATTACAACTTTCGATTTGAATATCTCTATTTCAAGTTCATAGAGCAGCTTTAAGGCAACATGACCTATATAACTGAATATTTTCAAATCAGGATGATGTTCATCCGTACCAAGAACCGGAATCCCCAATGAACGACACAGCCCCAAGTCCAAGTCTTGGGAGCGAAATTCCCAAGTTTCCCACATCAAGGAAATAGAGACATTATTTTTAAATCTGCCAATCAACTCGGCATCTATTGGTCGGACAAATCCTAAATTTGTCACAATGTCAGCTTCGCCAATTCGCCTGTCGTCCCTTGAAAATATAATTTCTATGCTATTTTTCACACCAAATTTCTCTGCAAGCGTAAACGTATTCTGAGCAATTTCTTCAGCCCGGCCATATTTGGAATCCCTAACCATGGCCAAAACCCTTTTCGACCCGCCCATTGCGGCCAGCAGTGAAGTAACAGCGAAATAGCCACTGGCTGCTTCAGTTAATATTGAATACCGATCTAATGAAATATCAAACTTTGAGATGGCCTCTCTCAATAGTTTGCCTATCCTTCCTTCATTCACTTCTGCGATCCTACGGAATATTGCTTTAGCCAAGCTTCAAAATTTAATAGTGACCAAATAAATAATCGGCGATTCTGTTTGCCCTCTAAATGCTCATTTATCAAACGCTGCACTGATTGGCGATCAAGGTATGAATAGATATGTGCATTGGGATCAAACAAGACCGTTCTCACATACTCAATGCTCTCACCCTTGAACCATGAGGCATCAGGAGCAGAAAAGCCTTGTTTCTCAGCTCCCGTAATCGTTTCAGGAATGTAGCGTTTCATTACATCTCGCAACAGCCGCTTGCCATCCTTATTTTTCTCAAAATAAATGCGGGTCTTGGGGCCAGGTTCGTTTTCGTTAATCCTGGCCACCTCTTTCAGATTGTCCAGTTTTAGCCGAACCGGCACTTTCATCGCAAAATCGACCAGATCATTGTCAAGGAAGGGAACCCTAGATTCCAGACTGTGAGCCATGCTGAGCTTGTCTTCGACAACCAGCAACCCGTGCAGGAAAGTTTTGGCTTCAAAATAAAGCGAATGATTAACGTAATCTTCCGGTCGTGTCAGCTCTGGTGCGTGGCTTTGGAAGACATCACGGAAAATATCGCGGGTCCAGACATGTTGCGCCTCGCCCCACACAGGAGCAAATACCTCCTTAATTAATTTATTTTGAATAAGGCGCTGCCAGAATTTGTAGTACTTGTCGATATAGTGCTCGAAATCATCATTCACTACGGCGCGGTAATAGCGCCAAGGGTAACCGCCAAATAATTCGTCTCCACCAGCACCGGACATAACAACTTTCACAAATTTTGAAGCCAGTTGAGCGGCATAATAATTGGGATAGCTTTGCCCCACGCGCGGCTCTTCAAGATGCCAGGCAAGCTTGGGCAAAACACGTTCCATGTCCCCTGCCTTGAGCACCATTTCATAGTGCTCGGTTTTAAACAGGTAGGACATGTATTCGGCGGGGCTGCGCTCATCGAAACCCAACTCGATACCGGAGGCTGAATGAAGGAAGGATAGGCAAACTATTGAGAGAGGCCATCTCAAAGTTTGATATTTCATTAGATCGGTATTCAATATTA
>Ga0364859_10211_pt1 | contig 41327 bp, 8 predicted proteins | sample ExccelAu500001D3_FD_206911 | JGI IMG/M metagenome (GOLD analysis project Ga0364859, IMG submission 206911) | Enriched cells from Trout Bog Lake Hypolimnion, Wisconsin, USA - BchlTB.Aug20.5000.01 .D3 | ecosystem: Environmental > Aquatic > Freshwater > Lake > Hypolimnion/Profundal zone | place: USA... | reverse complement strand
TGGCGTCACAACAATGTTACTATATATCGGTATTAAAGTTGTATTGGCAGCAGTAAACGAGTTGATAGTCGTTGTACCAGATGCGCCTAAACCTATCGCCGTATTGCTGTTCGTCCACGCAAATGTTGCAACACCTACGTTACTTGTAAACGTTTCTGCGGTTGTAGCCGTACCCACACATATAGACTGGGCGCCGGGCGATACTGAGGTCACAGTAGGCGTAGGATTAACTGTATAAGAGAACTGCTGTGGTGTGCCTATACAACCATTAGCCATTGGCGTTGCAACAACTGTAGCAATTACCTGAGCGGCAGCTGTAGTGTTGATCGCAGTGAATGGAGAAATATTCCCTGTACCTGACGCGCCGAGACCAATTGAAGGTGTATTGTTAACCCATGAATAAGTGGTTCCTGCTACCGGACCAGCAAATGCTGCAGGTGTAATAGTATTACCGTTACAAGCAGAGATGCTTGCCGGCAACGTCATCGTCGGGTTTGGATTAACCGTAATAGTGAACGTCTGCGCAGTACCCGTACAAGTAGGGCCGGAAGTTGTCGGCACAACGGTCACCGTTGCGTTTAACGGAGTAGTCCCACCATTCAACGTAGTGAACGAAGCGATATTTCCGCTGCCTGACCCCGCGAGGCCAAGCGCTGTTGAACCGCTGTTTGTCCATGTGAACGTTGTGCCACTAACTGCTCCAGTGAAGTTGATAGCAGAGGAGGATACACCGGTACACAGCACCTGACTGGTTATTGAATTTACAGTTGGCGTTGGGTTAACCGTTTCGGTAAAGCTTTGTGGAGTGCCTGTGCAGCCATTTGCCGTAGGTGTAACCACGATCGTAGCAGTAACTGCAACTGAGCCACTATTTAAAGCCGTGAAGGATGGTATGTTACCAACCCCTGTATTTGCAAGACCAATTGAGGAGTTATTGTTTGTCCAGGTATATGTAGTACCGGCAACTGTACCCGTAAAATTCTCGGCAGTCATCGCAGCACCGTTACAAACCGTAGGACTGGTATAACCAGCAACAGTTGGTACCGGATTTACAGATACCGTGAATGTTTGAGCTGTACCTATACATGTAGGACCGGCTGAAACGTATGTCGGAGTCACAGTTACTATTGAAGTAATTACTGTTGTACCGGCATTAGTTGTCGTAAACGATGGGATCGTGTTGGTACCACTAGCTGAAGATAAACCAGTGGCAGTATTATTGTTGGCCCAATTGTAAGTGGCGCCGGTAACAGCTCCGGTAAATACTACAGCTGCCGATGGAGCACCTGTACACAGCGCCTGGTTAGCAACGCTGTTCACGTTCGGTATCGGATTCACTGTAATATTAAAGGTCTGTGAAGAACCACCACAGCCATTAGCTGAAGGTGATACTACTATCGAGCCAGATATTGGCGCAGAAGTCGTATTAGTTGTGGTAAACGATCCAATGTTCCCTGTGCCGGAAGCACCTAAACCGATCGCTGTATTACTGTTCGTCCAACTGTAGGTTTCACCCGCTACAGTACCAGCGAAGGTAACCGACGTGCTGGCGCCGCTACATACAACCTGATTGGCCGGAGCAGTTACAGAAGGCGTAGGGTTCACAGAATAGGTATATGTCTGCGGCGTACCAGAACAAGCGCCTAACCAAGGCGTCGCCGAAATAGTCCCGAAGATCCCTATAGTGCCGCCGTTAGTGGCCGTAAATGATGGAATATTACCAGTACCACTTAAGCCGAGGCCAATAGCAGCGTTCGTATTTGTCCAGGTATAAGTAACACCTGCCAGCGGACTGGAGAAGGCCACAGCGGTAGTACCTGTGTTATTACAAACCACTTGGTTACCCACCGCATTCATAAATGGTGTAGGGTTAACCGTTATCGAGAAACTTACTGGCAAGCCGGAGCAACCAGCAGCAGTTGGCGTTACAGTAAATACCCCGGTTATAGCCGAAGTTCCGGTATTAGTCACCGTGAAGGTTGGGATACTGGATCCTGTACCTGATGCGGCGTAACCAATTAATGGATTGCTGTTGACCCAGTTGAAAGTAGTCCCTGTACCAGAGAAAACAACAGCCGTTGAAACTGCACCGTTACAAAGCGTCTGGTTAGTTGGCGAAGCCAATACCGTCGGAGTTGGGTTAACTGTTACAACGAAGGTCCTTGCTGCACCGCTACAACCAGCAGCAGATGGAGTAACTGTAACTGTCGCGCTGTTTACGGTACTACCTGTGTTAAGGGCAGTGAATGAAGATATATTGCCCGTACCCGAAGATGGCAGGCCAATCGTACTGTTGTTATTTGTCCAACTGTAAGTAGTTCCGCTTACTGTGCCTGAGAACGACACTGCCGTAGTAGCAGCACCGTTACATACGGTTCCAGGACCAGTAATTGCAGAGATTGTTGGGGTCGGGTTTACGTTGATCGTAAAGCTAGATGAAGAGCCCGTACACCCCGCAACCGATGGCGTTACAGTAATTGTAGAAGTAATCAGACTTGAACCGGCATTAGTAGTTGTAAATGATGGCACCGTGTTTGTACCTGAAGCCGATAACAAACCAGTTGCCGTATTGCTATTATTCCAAGAATATGTTGTGCCGCTCACACCACCCGTGAAGGTAACCGCTGTCGATGAAACTCCTGTACAGAGTGTCTGATTAGCAACGGAATTCACATTTGGTGTAGGATTTACGGAGTATGCGAAGCTAACCGGCGCACCAACACAACCTGCAGCAGTTGGGGTAACGGTTACTGTACCGGTATTTGCTGTAGCACCCGTGCTTGTTGCAACAAATGGGGCGATATTCCCGGAACCTGAGGCTCCGAGGCCTATCGAAGGATTGTTATTTGTCCACGCGAATGTAGTTCCGGCAACCGGTCCACCAAAAGCTGCTGGTGTGATCGTTGTACCATTACATTGTGATACGCCCGCAATGCCCGATGTAACCGAAGGAGTTGGATTGACAGATATTGTAAATGTCTGAACCGCACCGATACACGACGGCATAGCGGTAATGCTAGGTGTTACATTAAATACACCTTGTATCGCTGCTGAAGTACCGTTTGTTCCGGCGAAGGCACTAACGTTGCCCGTACCTGAAGCCGCAGCCCCGATGGCGATATTGCTATTGGTCCATGCATAAGACGTACCAGCTACCGATCCCGTGAAGTTCACAGCGGAGGTTGAAGTACCTGCACAAACTGTTTGATTAGCCGTAGCCACAACGTTTGGTGTTGGGTTTATCGTATAAACAAAGCTTTGTGATGTACCACCGCAAGCACCCACCGAAGGAGTTACTGTAATGGTCGCTGATTGTACTGCACTTGTTGTATTGGTAGCAGTAAATGCAGGGAAAGTAGTCGTGCTTCCAGAAGCCGGCAGGCCAATGCTTGGGTTGTTATTTGTCCATGTTACAGAACCTACAGAGGTGAAAGTAGCTGCGCCAACGCTGGCGCCATTACAATACGTTGTACTGCTCGGCAGCCCGACAATGCCTGGCGTTGGATTAACAGTGATTGTAAATGTCTGAGCAGTGCCTGGACAACCTGCCGCACTTGGCGTTACAGTAAATACACCCTGAATTGCACTCGCTGAGGCATTAGTAGCAGCAAATGCACCAATGGTGCCAGTACCCGACGCTCCAGCACCAATTGCAGTATTGCTATTTGCCCAGGAATAGGAAGTCAAAGTTACCGGACCTGTAAAGTTTACGGCCGCAGTAAGTGACCCTACACATACAGTCTGATTGTCAGGAGCTGTAACAGATGGAATTGGATTAACAGTAATAGTTGCATTTTGGCTTGTACCCACACAACCATTGGCCGATGGGGTAACAGTGATCAAACCAGTAGAAGGCGTTGTTGTACTATTAGTCCCGGCGAATGACCCAATAGAGGATCCTGACCCGGAACCAACCAGACCAATGCTTGTATTACTGTTTACCCAGGTAAATGTAGCACCGCCTACTAATGAGGAGAATGAAAGCGCAGTAGTGTTAACACTAGCACATACTGTCTGGGTTGTTACCGGTGAAATCGATACGTTCGGAGTTGGATATACTGTCACCGATGATGTAACCGGCGATCCGATACATCCATAAGATGTTGGTGTGATCGTGATCGTACCGCTTATGTTAGAAGTACCGCTATTTGTAGCAGTAAACGCAGCGATATTACCAGAACCTGAAGCCCCGAGGCCGATTCCAGTATTGCTGTTGGTCCATGCATAAGTAGTTGCCGGTACATTTGAATTAAAATTGATTGCAGACGTAAGCGCCGTGTTACAAATGAACTGTGATGTAGGCGTTACGCTCATAACAGGCGTCGGATTGACGGTTATTGTAAATGTCTGAACTGGGCCTGTGCATCCGTTAGCAGACGGCGTAACTGCGAACACTGCATATACCGGGGTAGTACCAGTATTTACCCCCGCGAATGCAGGGATCGTGTTCGTGGTTCCGCTTGCCACAGCAAAGCCGATTGCAGTATTGCTATTTGTCCAGCTATATATTGTCCCTGCCTCAGGGCTCGTAAATGTTATCGCCGTAGTATTTGTTGTATTACAAACAGCCTGATTGGCAACTGAGTTCACCGTAGGCGTAGGGTTCACTGTGATAGTAAATACCGCTGTCGGCCCAACGCAAGTGTTAGCTGTAGGTGTCACCGTGAACACTCCCGCAGTTGGTGAGGTGCCTGTGTTGAAAGCGGTAAAGGAAGCAAGTGCGCTACCCGTACCTGATGCCGCAGCGCCGATTGTAGTATTATTATTTACCCATGCAAATGTGGTTCCAGATACATCAGAAGTGAAATTCACCGCCGTTGTAGATCCGTAATTACAAACTTGCTGGCTGGTAGGCGTTACCGTTGCTATCGGCGTTGGGTCAACTGTTACAGAGAACACTTGTGCCGCTCCCACGCATGTATACGCAGTCGGTGTTACGCTAAACGTACCATTGATAGGTGCAGTGCTTACCGTATTTGTAGCAGTGAATGAAGATATACTGCTGCCACTTCCGCTGGCGCCAATACCGATGTTGGTATTATTGTTCGCCCAGGTGAACGTTGTGGTGGCAACATCTGACGTAAAGGTAATAGGCGCAGTCAGTGTATTGTTACATACTGTCTGGCCTACTGGGGTAACCGTTGCCACAGGCGTTGGGTTTACTGTCACAGAGAATATCTGCACAGGGCCCACGCAACCATAGGCAGTAGGCGTTACAGTGAACGTACCATTGATAGGTGCATTGCTTACTGTATTCGTACCGGTAAAGGATCCTATGCTGCTACCGCTTCCGCTCGCACCAATACCAATATTCGTATTATTATTGGCCCAGGTATAAGTGGTCACTGCTACGTCAGAAGTAAAGTTAATTGGCGTCGTAGGGAAAGTGTTACACACAGTCTGCCCCACCGGGGTCACTGTCTCTATCGTGGTCGGATAAACCGTAACAGAGAATATCTGTACCGGGCCCACACAACCATAAGCGGTCGGGGTAACGGTGAATGTACCATTTATTGGCAAATTCGTGCTGTTGGTACCGGTAAACGAACCAACGCTGCTACCGCTTCCCGATGCACCAATACCTATTGCCGTATTATTATTAGCCCAGGTGTAAGTGGTTACTGCCACATCAGATGTGAAATTAACAGCGGTTGTGGGCGAAGTATTACATACAGCCTGGCCCACAGGAGTTACTGTTTCAATTGTTGTCGGGAACACAGTTACAGAGAAAGTCTCTTGCGCACCCATACAGCCGTATGCAGTCGGGGTAACTGTAAATGTTCCGTTGATTGGCAAATTAGTCGTATTTGTAGCGGTAAATGAATTTACATTTCCTACGCCAGATGCGGCAACACCAATTGCAGTATTGCTATTATTCCAGGCGTAGGTCGTTGTAGCCACATCGCAAGTGAAACTCACTGTCGTTGTGTTAGAATTGTTACAAACTGACTGGCCGGTCGGCGTCACAGTCTCAATAGGTGTTGGGTTTACTGTAATCGTAAACACTGCCTGTGGCCCCGCACAACCATAAGCTGTTGGAACGACAGTCACTATAGAAACCGCCTGCAGGTTGCTCGTATTTGTTGTCGGGAATGAAGTTATATCAAGAGTACCTGCTGCTGCGAGACCAGTACTTGTATTGTTATTGTTCCATGAATAAGTCGTCCCGGCAACATTGCTTGTGAAATTCACTGGTGTAGAGAATGCCGTGTTACACACAGCCTGTTGTGATGGCGTCACAGTCATGATCACCTGAGGATTAACCGTTACCGAGAACACCTGTGCGGCACCTACGCAGGTGTATGCAGTTGGTGTAACTGAGAATGTACCATTTATCGGCAGCACAGTGCTGTTTGTCCCAGTAAATGAAGCGATGCTGCTACCCGACCCTGATGCACCTATACCAATAGCAGTGTTATTATTTGCCCAGATATAAGTCGTAGTCGCCACATCACTTGTAAAATTGATTACAGCCGTATTTGTGTTATAACAAACTGTTTGACCTACAGGAGTTACAGTCGCAACAGGGGTTGGATTAACGGTTACAGAGAATATCTGAACCGGACCAAGGCACGCATTAGCGGTTGGGGTTACTGTGAACGTACCATTTATTGGTGCGTTGCTTACAGTATTTGTACCAGTAAATGAAGCAATGCTGCTTCCGCTGCCCGACGCGCCAATACCAATGTTGACATTATTGTTAGCCCATGTATAGCTCGTACCTGAAACGTCAGAAGTAAAATTAATTGTCGTGGTATTAGAACCGTTACAAACCGACTGACCTGTTGGGGTCACTGTTTCAATAGGTGTTGGATTTACAGTAACTGTAAATACCTGAACAGGTCCCAGACAAGAATTAGCCGTCGGCGTAACAGTGAACACACCATTTACCGGTGTATTACCGCTGTTAGTTGCCGTGAACGATGATAATGACGAACCAATGCCTGATGCTCCAATACCAATTGTTGTATTATTATTCGCCCAAGTGTAGGTTGTCCCTGAAACATCGGATGTAAAGTTGACGGTAGATGTATTCGCATTATTACATACATATTGTCCCGTTGGCGTTACTGTCTCTATCGGCGTAGGGTTCACAGTTATTGTGAACACCTGCACAGGACCAAGACACGCATTAGCCGTTGGTGTAACCGTAAACACACCATTTACTGGGGCATTACCGGGATTTGTTGCCGTGAACGAAGCTATTGCCGACCCACTGCCTGACCCACCAATTCCTATTGTTGTATTATTATTCGCCCACGTGTAGAACGTCCCTGAAACATCGGATACGAAATTAACTGTAGTCGTGTTCGCGTTGTTACAAACGGCCTGTCCTGTGGGAGTTACTGTTTCTATTGGTGTTGGATTAACCTGCACAGTAAATATCTGAACGGGACCTAAGCAACTATTAGCTGTAGGAGTTACTGTGAATACACCATTTACAGGTACAACACTAGCGGTATTTATTCCTGTAAAGGAAGTCAGGGAAGCTCCGCTGCCAGATGCGCCGACCCCAATTGTATTATTATTATTCGCCCAGGTATAGGTCGTACCCGATACATTTGATGTAAAGTTGACGGTAGATGTGTTCGCATTGTTACATACCAACTGACCTGTTGGCGTTACGGTCTCAATTGGAGTAGGATTAACTTGCACGGTAAATACCTGCACCGCCTGACAACCGTAAGATGTTGCAGTAACGGTAAACACACCGTTGGACGGCGCACTACCGGTATTCGTGGCCGTAAACGAAGCTATACTAGACCCACTTCCCGATGCACCTATACCAATAGTTGCATTGCTATTAGCCCAGGTGTAGCTTGTTAAGGGGACTGTACTTGAGAAAGTCTCCGTTACTGTATTTGCATTGTTACAAACATACTGACTCCCTGGCGCTACTGAAGCCACAGGTACAGGGTTCACTGTTATTGTAAACGTCTGTGCCGTACCTGCACAGCTACTTGCTGACGGTGTTACGGTCACAACCGATATTGAAGGTGTTGTACCAGTATTGGTACCAGGGAACGAAGAAATATCCCCCGTGCCGGCAGCAGCGAGCCCGGTAGTAGAATTGTTATTTACCCAAGAATAAGTCGTGCCCGATACCGCACCACTAAAATTAACTGCGGTAGTGAAGGCGCCATTACATATCGCCTGGCTAGCTGGGGTTACGTTAACTGTTGCATTAGGGCTAACAGTAATTGAGAATGTCTGAGCAGTACCGCTTGTACAACCGGTAAGATTTGGCGTAACGGTAATTACTGATGTTACAGCCACCGTGCTGGTGCTGGTTGCGGTAAAAGGACTAATATTCCCTGTGCCGCTGGCACCAAGACCAGTAGTAGTGTTGCTATTCGTCCACGTATAGCTAGTGGCTCCACCTGTGCCCGTAAAATTAACAGCGGCTGTAGTACCACCGGTACAAACGGTTTGATTTGCTGGAACATTAACTGTTGGCGTAGCATTTACTGAAATAGTGAACGTCTGAGCAGTGCCGATACAGGAGTTGGCCGTTGGGGTCACCGATATGATGGCGTTTATCGTAGACGTAGTCGCGTTAGTTGCCGTAAACGAGGCCAGCGTTGCGCCGGACCCGGCAGAAAGTCCTATACTTGGATATCCCGTCCAACTGTACGTTGTACTTGGTATACCGCTGAATGAAACAGCAGTGGTAGCACCGCCGCCACAGACAGTCTGGGTCGAAGGCGCTATGGCAACCGTTGGTGTAGGATTGACAACGATGCTGAAAGTTTGTGAGGAACCCTGACATGTCCCTACTGAAGGCGTCACTGTCACAACCGACGTAGCGGCCACTGACGCAGAATTCATTGCTGTGAAGGAAGATATATCGCCTGTTCCAGCAGCCGAAAGACCGGTAGTAGTATTGTTATTCACCCAGGAATAGGTAGTACCACCTGATGTGCTTGTAAAATTAAATGTGCCTGTCGTGGTACCATTACAATATGTACCACCGGTAGGGGCATTCATTGTAGGTGACGGATTAACAGTGATGGTAAATACCTGAGGCGTTCCACTACTACAGCCGGTTTCATTTGGCGTAACAGTCACGGTCCCTGTTAATGAAACCGTACTTGTATTAGTCGCGGTAAAAGCTGAGATATTACCTGCTCCGGAAGCACCAAGACCGATGGAAGTATTATTATTTGTCCAGGAATAGCTCGTCGCAGTACCTGTAAAATTAATTGGCGCGGTTAAAGATCCCGTACAAACCGTCTGATTTGAAGGAATGTTGACAGCAGGTGAAGGATTAACCGTGATTGTGAAGGTCTGTGCGGCACCAGTACAACCGTTAGCTGACGGAGTCACTGAGATAACCCCATTGAGCGCAGAACCGGTAGAATTAGTAGTCGTAAATGAACCAAGGCTACTACCTGTACCCGTCGTAGCTAACCCTATTGCCGGATCACTAGTCCAAACATAGGTGCTACCAGCAAGTCCCGAGAAGGCAACCGCAGTCGTTGACCCACCGTCACACACTGTTTGCGTGGAAGGGGTGGCAACTACTGTAGGAGATGGATTTACGGTTACCGTAAATACCTGTGCCGTTCCAGTACAACCAGAAGCAGCTGTTGGTGTGACCGTCACTAAAGATATTGAAGCTACAGTACCTGTATTGGTAGCCGTGAATGACGAAATGTCATCAGTACCGGCCAATGCAAGACCAGTGCTGGAATTATTATTATACCACGCGAAAGTTACACCGGATTGATTGGTGGTAAAATTGATGGCACTTGAAGCTGCGCCATTACACAATGTCTGCGAAGTTGGCGTAATTGTCAAAGATGGAGTAGGGCTGATCGTTACAGAACTCGTAGGGAACGGAGTAGATGAGGTACAGCCATTGTTGTCCGTTACGGTCACGCTGTAAACACCGCCCGCGTTTGAAGGGATGCTATTGTATGCGTTTGTAGAAGAAGCAGAAGTAGATGCATAACTATTCGGCCCAGTCCATGAATAAGTGTTATAAGTACCGCTACCGCCAGTTGCAGTTGCAGACAATGTTAATGTTGTTCCTGCACACAATGGGTTTGGCGTGCCGCTTGCCGCAGTTATACTTGGCAATGAATTGACCGAGAAGCCTTGGCTAAGCGTTGAAGGAGACGAACAAGTGGTTGAATTGTTTTCAACATTCGTAATATTTAAGTTTGTTGCACCTGTTGCTGTGAGATCAGTGCCAGGAATAGTAAATGTGCCAGAGGGTACTGAAACGCTTACATTGGTACTTGATACCGTATTGTTCCCACTCAAATTATAAGTGATGGTATATGAACCTCCTGCCAGATTGCTGAGGGTAACTACCGAACTGGAATTTTGGCACTCGGGCTGTAAGGCCGCCGATAAACTACCAACGTTTGGTAAAGGATTAACTGTAACGGAACTGGTGGTCGCACTATTTATGCAACCATTACCGTCTGTCACAACGACATTATAGGATCCACTTGTAGTTACCGGCGTTGCTGTTGCTGTGTTGGAAGTCGATGAACCGGAAGTATAGCCGCCTGGACCCGACCACGCGTAATTTAATGTTGCCGCGCCGGTCGCAGATGCACTGAGGTTAACTGTTCCACCAGAACATATTGCTGACGGCCCCGCAGTTGCACTCGAAATGTTCGGCAAAGCATTAACGGTGATGGCAACGGTACCAGGCGTTGAGGATGTACAAGAATTATTGTCCGTCACCGAAACGCTATATGTACCCGCGTTTGCGGTGGATGCACTTGCTATTACAGGGTTCTGTGCCGTTGAAGAGAAAGTATGTGGACCAGCCCACGAGTAGGCATAAGGACTAGCGCCTGTTAACACATTTGAAGTCAGATCAATTGGCTGGTTCACACAAACAGTCGTGTGTGTCGCTGAAGCGCTGATCGTAGGAAGGGCATTAACCGTAAACGCAGCGGTTACGTTACTTGTAGTGCTACATGAGCTGACAGTATTTTCAACTGAAGTCACCGTAAATGTCGTAGCGCCTGCTACAGTCAGCTGACTGGACGGGACAGTAAATGTCCCTGCGCCTGTCCCATTAATCGACACGGTAGCGCTAGATGTACCAGCGTTGGGAGCAGAAAGATCGTATGAAAAGGAATAATTACCGGCTGCCAGGCTAGAGGTCACTGAAAAAGTAGCCGCCGAACCCAAACAAGGATTGCTCGCAGCAAGTGTAAGTCCCGACACATTAGGCGGCGGCACAACAGAAACATTAGCTGTAGTGGCAGATTTTGTACAACCATTGCCATCCGTAACAGATAAATTGAACGTACCACCGGATGTAACTACTGACGAAGTCGAAGGTGAAGACGCAGATGCGATCACACCTGGGCCTGACCATGTATAGTTTAAAACTGGGGCACCCGAAGCTGATCCAGTAAGGGTAACAGTCCCACCAGAACATATAGTTGTTGGCGATGCAGATGCACTTACCGTTGGTAATTGATTTACAGTAATAGAAACAGTACCCGGGGTCGCAGAGGGACAAGAATTGGCATCCGTTACTGTAACACTGTAAGTCCCCGCATTTGCCAACGATGCACTGCCAATTGTCGGATTCTGTGATGCTGATGAAAAGCTTGGTCCAGCCCATGAATAGGTATATGGGGTCGTTCCGCCAGATCCACTTGAAGTTAAATGAATCGGTTGGTTCACGCAGACTGGATTAGTTGTCGATGAAGCACCTGCTGTAGGAGCAGGATATACCGTAAAGACGCTCACCGCATTCAGGTTTTGGCTACAACCAGTTGACGTATTTTCTATAGATGTTACCGTAAATGTCGTAACGCCTGCCAAAGGAATATTAGCCGAAGGGATGGTAAAGCTACCTGTTTGGCCTCCACCAATTGTAGCCGTACCGGTATAAGTCCCGGAATTGCTTGTGCCAAGGTCGTAAGTGAATGCATACTGCGTTCCGCTTACAAGATTAGATGCGGTAATGTTTGCAGTAGAACCCGTACCTATACAGCCATTTGTCGGCGTGACCGAGAAGCCGGTGACCACAGGTAAGGGATTTATAGTGACCGTGATTGTACCGGTCGTCTTAAATTTATTTTTGTCCGTCATCGTAACGGTATACGTGATCACCTGATAGGCTGCACCGGATGGCACCGTAAGAGTTACTGTCGGATGCGTTCCCACGAAACTGGTGCCTGATAGATATGTGGCAGGCGCCCATGTGTACCCCGCAATAGTTGCATCATCCTGAGGACTTGCCGTCAAAGTTGTGCTTGACCCGGCGCAAATGGGATTAGTCCCCGCACCTGCAGTCACGCCCAATAAGTTACTTAACCCAGTAATATAGGCATTGGTATCGGTGATCCCAGTCGCAGAAAGTGTTGTTCCGGAAGCAAACGCATATTTTATCCAGTTTGTCTCCGAGTTGTCATACACCGCAGTTACAATGTTTGTAGATGATCCAACAATATCCCTATTTGCAGTGTTATTAATGAAAGTAGAAGTAGCATTGTATACTGGGTGCCCTATCGAGTTGGCAAGATCGACATGCCAATATCTATTCAGGTAGTCGGTACCATCAAAATTACCATTAGCTTCCTTTGTCCCTACTGTGACCCTCGCCACAGAAGAAGCTGTATAAGTACCACCGGTGAATGTTAAAGTCAAAGGAGTATAATCTCCGTAATAATCTCCGACCGGAAATAAGAACGATCCGGTAGACGGGAATGACATACTGATGTAACCACCAGTAGAGTCGGCTGCAATGATCATATTGCTAGATGAAAAATTAGGATTACCAGCAATTGTCGCTAAATTATCAAGCAGCAGGTCACTTCCTCCCAAAATTAGATTACCGGAAGTCAGGTTTACCGCTCCAGCACCACTAATAGTAAGCGTGTTTGACAAAGACACAGAATGTCCATTATCTACCGTCACAGTACCCGTAGAAAGGCTACCCGGGAAAACATTACCTGCGGTTTGTGCAACTGTCCCATTAAATACGTAATTGGCGCCAGGATCATAAGATTCAGAGTTAAAATACTGAATTGAACCTGTAGAATTAGACAAGCCATTTGGGTTTCCAGTCTCAATTGTACCACCTCCTTCGAGATAAAATGTTGAATTCCCGTTACCGCCGCCACTAATATCAGTGACATTGTATGTACCGCAAATCAACTTTCCATAAACCAAAAAACCATAATCCGTGGTAAGACCTCCATCTGGCATGATTAAGTTATGACCTAATTGCACACTTACCTCCGGTAATATTTCGATATCTGTATATTGGCTAATGCCAGTGCTCGACCATGTTAGCGAATCGGGTACAGTAGAATCAGCAAAATTAAGCACCGCTTCACCAAACGAACCATCAAATGTGGCCGTCCCTAGCACTGAAAGGTTACCATTGAGGTAGATGTCAACAGGATCACCGTAAGAAGCGGCGCCAAAAGGTTGAAAGACTGCATTTGATTCAACAGTTAAGTCGCCTCCGAAAACCAATGGACCATATTGTGGATTAAAAATAACGCCTGCTGCGTAACCAATATTTACATGACCTGCAACCGTCCAGCCTGACGTACTTGTGCCAAGAGAATTCTGCATCATCCATGTGTCACCCGCATTCAAAAATGTCGTTGGGTGAGGCCCAGAACCATCTGTGTTTGAACCCCAGCTAGTGAGGTCATCAGCGTCACCATAGCCTGTCGCACCATCTACAGCAGACGTTGTATTGGAGTACCAAATCGTGCCTGTGGAAGAACAGGTGATCAGTATACTTGGTGTGGTCTCGCTGAAACCACCGTTAGACGCAGAAGTAGACAATTGGCAACGAAAATATTCAGACCCGGAAACGGTTGGTGCGTATGTAGCACTATTTGCGCCAACTACGTTTGCCCATACTGCTCCAGTAGATGAAGACTGCCATTGATACTGCATATGCGTACCTGATGCATTGAGCGACAATGTAGGAGCATAGGGACACGTACCTGTAGTACCTGTAGTCAGCACAGTAAGCCCCACAACAGATGACACCCCGGAAAGGTAGCCATTGTCCACCAAGGTCGCGCCTGGTTTCAGGACAAGGTACCCATTAGCAGCAAGCGAGTCACCGCTTCCGATCGTTACAGTATGCCAGGCAGTTACAGTAGCGCCAAGCGTCACCAGGCCGCTATTGATATTGAAATTATACACGTCGGTAAGGCCCGTCCCCGTAAAATAATAAGGTGCACCAACGTTGAATTGCCCCGTAGCAGTAGTATCAATGTACTCACCGTTGTTGATAAACGAATCAGTAACACCACCTACATAACCACCAGTTAAGTTATAGGTTGCACCAGTATTGATAATATCAGTGCCCGAACCAATGGTTATCACAGTATGCTGTGCCTGCACAGATGCAATACAAAACAAACAACAAAGTGTAGAAATTATTTTTCTCATAATGTACCTTTTATTCCTGCTAATTATAAAGATTATTATATTTATATAATATTTATTATACCTGTAGTTATACCTCGCGGCAATTTAAAATTTGCCTCAATAGTATAAAAATAATTTTGCTTTTCCAAGCAATTTATACCTAAACAATAAAAAAACCAATCCACACGTTGTATCAAGCGCCCACACAGAACACCTGAAACCCCATATAAAACTGCTTTTTACTGGTACTTACCGGGCTTTTCGCCGTTGATACAAAAAGTTCTTCGCCGTTTTCTAATTTACGTTGCGCGTTTTTTATACCATCGAAAAAAACCTTCGAACTACAATTTTTCCTGCTTTAACACCCTGTATTGCATCACGCAAAACAGTCGCTATTACAGGCATTCAATAGTACTGATTTTAGTGTATTCCCTATTATTCCGTCTTTTTGTGCGTGTAAAAATAAACGTAGAAATTTTTCATTCTAGGCTTTCAGCGTACAAGATAACAAAAATCCCGTCACTACAAAACTATTTGGTTGCGAACCTATTAAAAAATGGTCACGAACGCGCAAGAAAAGGTCGCGACGAGGTCTTCTTTGCTTGGTGAGTCGCTAAAATTTACCATTTAATGATCGGAGCTATTCGTCTTGCGGGTTTGAAATAATACAACAAAAGCCCCTGGAATAGTGTGTATCATAACCCACTTTTCGTAACTCTCTCCAGTCCTGTTTTACCCACCAAAAAAAGAATAACAAAAACCAAACACAGTTAATAGAACCATTAATTTCAATTAGCTTACCTTGCACCCTTAAATTTTTCAACCAGCACGTATGCAACAAGTAAAAAAAGGAGATAAAGTAAACGTACATTACCATGGTAAATTAACGGATGGTACTACTTTCGATAGCTCAGAAGGCCGTGAGCCACTGCAATTCACCGCAGGCAGCGGGCAAGTAATCAAGGGATTCGACGACGCTGTAATAGACATGAAAACAGGCGATAAGAAAACGGTGACCATACCTGTAGAAAATGCCTATGGCGAACGCAACGATGATATGGTAATGGAATATCCTATCAGTGATTTCCCTGCCGACATGACCCCTACCGTAGGCATGGAACTTCAGATGGGCGACAATGAAGGGAATGTCTTCCAGGTGATTGTCATAGGCGTGGATGACAACCTGGTAGTTCTTGACGCTAATCATCCGCTCGCCGGGCAAGACCTCATATTTGATATTGAGCTCGTATCCATAGGGTAAATGGGACACGCAGTATAGTCGGCATAAAAACAACAAAGATTTTGCCATAAAAATGGCGGCTCATCCGGGCCGCCATTTCATTTTATAATCGTCGTAATTGTCATCATTCGCAAGGGGAGAAAATATTCGTTTCCATAGCCACAACCGGCGAAAAATCATTCTATTCCTTCACGAGTTTTACCGTTTGTGTTTTGTTACCACTGCGGTCTAAGACCTGAAGTATATAAATGCCACTTGCCAACGCTCCGGTCGCTAACGTCTGGGGCGCAGCGCTTGTCACATTCCAAGTGTCGCACACTTGCCTGCCGGTAACATCCATTACCAAAACCTTATCAGAAGTATTACAGCCAGCAACAGTTACATCACCAGACGACGGATTTGGGTAAACGGTTATCTTTTCGCCAGAAGAGGTGACTTTATTTACGCCTAACCAAGAGCTATATGTTTTACGTACACGCTGGTTATTTGCATCGGCTATATAGATGCTGCCAAAAACATCCACTGCAATACCAAACGGATTATGCAGATTACAGCCATTCACCGGCCCCAGGTCACCGCCAAATCCGGCAGACCCATTGCCTACTACGGTGGAGATGATCCCTGATGTGTTCACCATCCTGATCACATTATTGTCCGCATCTGCGATGTATACGTTACCAAAAGTATCTACTGCAAGCCCCTTAGGGTTATTCAGTGTAGCCAGGGTAGCAGCGCCACCGTCGCCGCTGTAGCCATTAGACCCCATAGTAGTATCTCCCGCGAAAAACCAAATATTATTGTTTGTATCTAATTTCTGGACCACATTCCGGTGATAATTGGTGATATAAATAGTACCCCACCTATCTACCGCCACTGCAAGTGGCGAATCAAGATACGCAGCTGTAGCCGGGTAGCCATTTGCCGCCGGGCCACTTATGCCACCGACACCGGCAATAGTAGTGATGATCCCAGATGGGTTCACCTTTCTGATTGCATGGTTGCCCGCATCTGCTATATAAAGATTACCTTTTAGATCTACGGCCATGCCACAGGGGTCAAGGAATTTGGCAGCCCTTGCAGATCCACCATCACCGCTAAACCCGTAGCCGCCATTGTACCCGGCATAAGTACTGATCAATTGTGTCTTTGCATCCACGCGCCTGATGACGCTTGAATTCTGGTCTGAAATAAAGAGGTTAGCATGCTTATCCAGTGCCACCCCATGAGGCACTATCTCCGCAGTTGTAGCTATAGTGCCGTCGCCTGTATACCCTGGTGTTCCGTTTCCTGCTACCGTTGTGATGGTACCGCCAAATAAGTCCTGCACCACCTTTCTCACCCTGTTATTATAGTAATCCTCTATATACACGTTCCCTGCAGAGTCTACTGCCACTCCGAGTGGCCCATCAAGTGCACATGCCGGGGCTGAACCACCGTCACCATAAAAACCGGGAGTACCATCTCCGGCAAGTGTAAAAATAGTTTGAACATATTGCGCCCTTACAGACACAGATAATAGTAATAGTGCAATAATGTATATTGGAAACCTACGCATCATCAGGAATATTTGGTCAAATATAACTAATTTTTTTTTCCGGAAAAGGTTTAACCTTTAAATTTCAGGATATTCGGCTAAAAGTAATTAGAGCCCTAAAACCTGGTTTATTCCACCCGCGATATCTTTAGCATATTAGTGGGCAAATGATCCGATACCGGCATACTCCCTGTATTCACCACTACATCTCCGGCTTTCAGCAACCCTTTATCTTTGAGGAAATTCACCTGGTCCATAATTACTCCGTCTATACTCTCTTCACGGTCATAATAGAAAGCCTGGACCCCCCAACTGAGGCTAAGCTGGTTCACCAGCGACTGTGTTTTAGTGAATACGAACAACGGGGCCTGCGGGCGATAACTGGAGAGCATAAACCCCGTATAACCGGATTCCGTCATGCCTACAAGTGCATTAGCCATTACGTCGCGCGCTATCTCACATGCATTGTAGCAAAGAGCGTCACTCAGGAACGATGGCGAATGCGGCTGCGGCACAAGGTTCTTATTATAAACAATGGCTTCCTTCTCCACTTCCTTGATGATCTTCACCATGGTATTGATCACCAATGCCGGATATTGTCCCACGGCGGTCTCGCCGCTCAGCATCACAGCATCCGCACCTTCGAGCACGGCATTGGCCACATCCGTTATCTCGCTCCTGTTGGGGCGCGTGCGGTCTATCATGCTTTCCATCATCTGCGTGGCTATGATCACCGGTTTGGCCCTGTGTATACATTTCCGCACGATGTTTTTCTGTATCATCGGCACCTGCTCCAGCGGTAGTTCCACTCCAAGGTCGCCCCGGGCCACCATCACTGCGTCAGAAGCCAGTATTATCTCTCGGAGGTGCTCCAGCGCTTCGGGCTTCTCTATCTTTGATATGATTTTCGCACTGCTGTTCTTTTCTCTCAATATTGCACGGAGTTGCATCACATCTTCAGGCCGCCTCACGAACGAGAGCGCCACCCAATCAATATTCTGCCCGATGATAAAGTCAAGGTCATTCAGGTCTTTATCTGAAAGTGATGGCAGCGATATTTTCGTATCGGGCAGGTTCACCCCCTTCTTGGAAGATAGGATGCCCGGAGTCAAAACTTCCACTTTCACCCGGTTGTCAGCGCCGATTTCCATTACAACCACTTCAATCTTTCCATCGTCAAGCAATATCTTTTCCCCGATTCTTACATCCTTATGAAAATCCGGATAAGAGATGTATATATTATCGAGTGTCCCTATGCAAATGTGGTTGGTAAAATAAAACACATCTCCCGTTTTTAGGTCAAGCATATTACCCTCTATCTCCCCCACCCGCAACTTAGGTCCCTGAAGATCGGCCATTATAGCCACATTAATAGGAAATGTCTCGTTGATCGCCTTGATGTGGTCCATTACCTCCCTGTGTTGCTCATGGGTACCATGCGAAAAATTGAGCCGAAAAACATTGACGCCTTCGTGAACCAGGGCAAGCAGTTTCTCATAGGTATTACACGCCGGACCCACGGTGGCGATGATCTTAGTCTTATGCAACATAGTATAACTTTATTGTTCGAAAAGTAAAAAATCGATTTGGGTAAATATCAAACCCGGACACGTATGGCGCAAGTTACACGATTTTCAAATCAGAATAACCACGGCGTACTTTGTTCCAAAAACAAAATGGGCCACCATTGCGGCGACCCATCTCAATCTATTCAACAACTTAAGTTTATTGTTGTTCTATCACCATGTGCAGTATTGTAGTACCGCTAGTTGAATGTAGTGTCAATAAATAAACGCCGTTTGCCAAAGCATTAGAAACCTCAACCTTAGCATTTACATTTCCTTTCTTAGACTCTACCGCGCCGGTATAAACCGTCTGCCCAAGCATGTCTGTGATATCTACTCCTACAGTTTCATCAGTTGTTGTACCTAATGAACCAATGATACTGAATGCACCCTTATTCGGATTTGGAGAAACCCTAAGTGATGCACCGGTTGAAGACGAAATCTGTGCTACACCAACATTGCCATTTACCGCGATCTTGATCGAGTTGAACACGCTCACACCGCTGCACGCACCACCACCGGTAGTCACCATACAAGTTACAGAATCACCATTCAGGAATTGGTTACTTACCAGGGTATTAGTAGTATCGCCCACGAGGCTTGCTCCATTTACATACCATTGGAATGTAGGTTTAGTGCCCGCATTTGTAGCAACTGCTACCAGCGTATCCCACTGGCCCTTAGCAATAGCTATTCCAGGGTGGGCGCTGATCGATACCGACGGGGTCAATGTGTCTACATTCATAATGATGTCATTGCTGAACACTGTATCCATCAGCCTGCATGGATAATTGCTGATCATCATCAGGATCACATAATCGCGGTTGTCCGGGGTATAAGTAAATGATGAAGAACCTGCGTTGAACGTGCTGTTGACGATCCAGTAGAACTGAGGAGCCGTCCCGGCAAACGTATTGGCCGATGCGAATGTAACCGGCGTACCAGGACAAACAGATGTACCCGGTGTAGCAGTGATGCTAGCCGTTGGCATTTCGTGGTCATGAACTGTCATTACAATTGTTGTGCTACCTGTAACAGGGAATACACACGCTGCATCACTTGTCACCACAACGCTCACATTATCGTGATTGTTCGGTACATAATTAAATGTATCACCAGTTGCTTCAAAAACTCCATTCACACTCCATTGATACATAGGTGAGCTTCCTCCGTTCACCGGATTGGCAATGAAGGAAACTGTAGACCCGGAACAAACTGTATCACCACCTGCCACATAGATACTTACAGAAGGTGTCACTGTTGGCGCAAGGCCTACGTTAACGCTGTCAGCCATATTGTTAGAGCATCCGGTGATCACGCTCGTAGCAACTACATGATAAGTACCTACTCGGGTTTCAAGACCAAAATCCAGTGGAAGTCCATCGCCCGCTACAGAGCCACCAACCATTGTAGTGTCATTGTACAATTGATAGTTGATGCCAATAACGCCTGAATGTAACCCTACATGTACGCCAGATCCACCAATACAATAGTTACCACCACCCGTGAGGTCATAAGCAACCGGCAGAGGGTTGATAGTCACAGTATCTGAATAGATCATATTATTGCGGCAACCTGTTGTTACGTTATACGCAACTACATTGTATATCCCGCCAGCAGTTTGATAACCGTAATTCAACACCATTCCTGTGCCGGCCATTGTATCCACAGGAGTATATCCGCGATATAAGATGTAATTGTTACCAAGGTCTGACCCACTCAAGCTATCTATCACTCCAATTCCTCCTACGCAATAACCACCCCCGCCTAATACTGTATAAGGCCTTGGCAAAGGATTAATGCTTACGGGAACCGTTCCATACATCGTGTTGATACATCCGGATGCAACGTTAGTAGCGACAACAGTATAGTCACCGGTTGCAGTTTGAGTACCAAGGTCAATACCATGTCCAGTCCCGGAAATCGGTAAACCTTCAGCAGTACCGCCGATGTAAAGTTGATAATTTACCTCCAGGCTTGAATTGCTTAATGTAATGTCAGCACCGGCGCTACCAGCGCAATAGCCACCACCACCAAGCAATGTATCAACCGTAGGTAGCGGATTCACCACCACGGCCACACTACCAGACATTGTATTTACGCAAGTGGTAGCAAGGTCAGTAGCCTGTACTGTGTAAGTACCACCTGCTGTCTGCGCACCAAATGAAATACCGGAACCTGTACCGGAAACAATAGTACCAGTACCATCCAGCAACTTGTAATTCACACCGGTATCAGAATTGCTGAGGTTTACGTTAACCCCTGTACCACCTGCGCAGTAGCTACCGCCGCCCGTAACAGCATAAGCAGTTGGAAGCGGATTGATCGCTACTGGTGCGCTACCTGTCATAGTATCCACACAACCTGTCGTATTATTCTTACCAACTACCAGGTATGTACCTGCTGCAGTTTGATAACCAAAATGGAGGGGGTTGCCTGTTGACCCTGCAAGTATGCCATCAACAAGTGAACCATTTACCAATGTATAGGTGTAACCAGTTAAAGAATTATCAAGCGTGATGCTGATACCCGAACCACCGAAGCAATAGCTGCTGGCGCTTGCTGCAACAACAAACTGCGTTGGCAACGGATTCACAACGATTGTCGCAGTACCCATAGCCTTGGTGCAACCCGTCACAGAATTGATGGCTTCAACTGTGTACGTACCACCTGTGTAAAGAACACCGAAGTCAATGCTTTCGTTAGAACCTGCAACAGGGCCTGCAACGACTGCACCACCTAACTTAACTTCATAATTAACACCTACATCACCGTAGCTCAAACCAATATGTACGCCATTCGTGTTAGCACAATAGCTACCACCACCTGTAACCGTATAAACAGTAGGCAATGGATCTACCGTGATGATCGCACTGTCATTCATATTGCTGCTGCAACCTGTTACTGTGTTTGTAGCGACTGCTTTATAAACACCTGCCAGCGTTTCCATACCCAGGCTGATGCTTGAACCAGTACCTGAAGTATAGCCCGGCAACAAAGTGCCATTGTTGTAAACCGTATAATTAACCCCGGTCTGTGAACTACCCAATGTTACGTTAACACCTGTGCCACCTGAGCAATAACTACCCGTACCACTAAGTGTTTCCACTGTAGGCAATGGGTTAATGTTTATTACTTCCGGATTGGCCATCATGTTAACACAACCGGTAGTTGCATTAATACCCTGAACTGTATAAGTACCCGCAAGTGTCTGACCGTTGAAACTGATCGTGCCGCCAGTACCGGCAAGTGTATCGCCAAGTGGGCTGCCTGCATTTAACAGCTGGTAGTTTATACCCGTCACTGAAGAAGGGACCATTATTGAAACACCTGCACCACCGGCGCAATATGCTGCTGCACTGCTGGTAACAGCCAGTGCGGTAGGCAACGGATTAACCGTTACGTTAACACTACCGGTCATGGTGCTTGTACAACCATTCACTACGTTAGTAGCAATCGCCGTATAAGTACCACCTGTAGTCTGTAGACCGAAGTCAAGCGTAGAACTTGCACCCAAAGTGATGCTTGAGGATTCGGGAACGCCACCGATCTTCAATTCGTAGTTTATGCCTGGATCGCCAAAGCTAAGACCAACATGAATGCCCGAGTCCATTGAGCAATAAACACCACCACCAGTGATCGAATAAACAACCGGCGTTGCATTTTCAATTATACTCGCAACACCATACATGGTGTTTACGCAACCGGTTACCGTATTAGTTGCTATTGCAGTATAATTCCCTGGTGCTGTCTGGTTACCGAAGTCTACAAGACCGGAAGTCCCGGACATTGCAGCACCTGACAAAACGCCATCGTTGTAAAGCTGATAATTAATTCCAGTCGTTGATGTATTCAAGGTAACATCTACACCTGCACCGCCTGCACAATAGCTGCCGCCTGCGCTTAACGTGTCAATAGTTGGCAACGCATTCACGGTAACTGTAGCAGTACCGTTCATTGTCGTAGAGCAACCTGTAGAAGAATTAGAACCGATAACAGTATAAGTGCCACCGGCAGTCTGTAGCCCGAAATTCAGGGCTCCACCACCGAAACCACCTGTACCCGTCTCTGTACCTGCCAACGCAGATCCATCATATAAATTGTAGACAACACTTGTGCTTGAGCCGCTTAAACCCACTGAAACCCCGGTGCCTCCAGCGCAATAACCACCACCGCCTGTAACGTTATAAGCCGTTGGGTTAGCATTGACAGTAAATGGCGTCACTGCATAACAACCCGTTGTTGTCAACACATAAGATATAGTGGGCACACCTGCGCCAACACCGGTTACAATGCCCGTGCTGGATACCGTAGCCAACGAACCGCTGCTCGTATTCCAGGTACCACCCGGTGTAGCGTCACTCAAAGTAGAAGTAAGACCGATACAAGCATTCAAGGTACCACTGATACCAACAGGAGAAGGATTAACAGTAACCTGAGTACTGTCATAACAGCCCGTAGGCAATGTGTAGTAGATAAAAGGAGTTCCTGCTGCGAGACCGTTTACTGCTCCTGTAGACGCATTTACACTCGCCTGGAAATTATCACTGCTGCTCCATGCTCCGCCCGATGGCCCGGAAACCAATGTTGTGGTCTGGCCAGTACAAGTTACCGTTGCTCCGGTAATCGGATTAGGTAATGGATTAACATTCACTGTCACATAACTCTGGCCAATGAAGCCATTGCCGTCAGTAACCGTCACAGTAAACACCGTAGTCACTGGAGGCGTTGCAACAACAGTATCGCCTACTGTAGAATTCAGGTATGTCGCTGGCGCCCATGAATAGGTAATTGTTGGGTCACCAACCGCTGGCCTGTAATGGAGTTGGGTTGATTGTCCGAAACATATTGTTGCTGAACTTGTGCCCCCGCTGCTTAGAGCTGTGTCAACAGGCTTAGTAGAGTCAATAGCTGTAAACTCGCTCGTTGCTGTGTTTACTGTAGGGAATGTCAGCGTATGCGTTGTTGTGTTCGTTGGGCCAAATTTCAACCATGGCAACGATCCACCATATTGCCCTGCTGATAATTTATTTTCAGCACCAAATACATCACCTGGAACATAAGTAGAAGTTGCAGAATAAGCAGGGCTACCAACTGAGTCCATGGTAACATACCAGAACCGATTCAGGTAATTAGAAACGTTTGCATTATGCCTATCCTTGTATGGATACAAATGTATACCGGCAAAAGTACCTGCTCCAAACGTACCACCTGAAACAGTCAAGGTGATCGGAGTATAGCTGTTAGTCACTGTATCGCCAACCGGGAACAAGTACGGACCAGCTACACCGCTATACATCTTCAGTATCCGGCTGGTAGCAGTATTTGCCGACCTTTCCACTATCATATTTGCATAAGAGAACGAAGCAGAAGACCCGGTAGAGATCGCAGTAGCGGCAGATCCAAGGATCAGGTTATTGTTTACGGTAGCCGAAGCACCAAGCGTCAGCCTGCCAGATTGCAGTGTCAAAGTATTATTTACCGTTTCTGGCACCCCATTACTGCTTCCCATTGTCACACCCGATCCATTGTTGATGATCAGATTGTTGAAGACCATACCACTCGCTGCGCTACCACCTAATACTTGCGGAGTGCCTATCCCGGTCATACTCACGGTACCACCATTATTGTTAAATGAACCACCGTTCAGAGAGAAATTACCATATATATTTAAGAACGTTGCAGGAGCTATCACAGTTGGAGTTGCTGTTCCAGAGCCAATAACCAGTGCGCCGGCAATATCCGCCGCCGTATCAAATGTATATTGGCCTGCACCACCTGCGCCTAGGAAGTTAACGTTATAAAATGCACCATGTGTCGCATTTGTCAAATTACCGTTGAGCGTCAAGCCAGGGACAAAGCCGTTGAAATTGATCGTACCAAGGTTAGAATTAAACGCTGCAAGGTTAAGCCAGCTCCCATAAGCAGTTATTGCAACGCCGGTGCCATTTGTAGGGCCCGCCGTCACCGTACCGGTATAGATTGCCGTATTACCGTAGATAGAGCAAGCAGGTAGTTCCCAGCCTATACCCGCGCCACCATTGAAGACAAGGTTATTGAAACAACTTGGAGTACCAGATGGTGGCACAGTCGTCATGCTTGTAGTTGTCATTGAATAAACAGTTACCGGAGATGCCGATCCTGCCCCGCCGGCCAGACCAGCGTTCATGATAACAGTACCGTTAAGCGCCACGTTAGGATTAAAACTACCAGTGGTTTTGTAGAAAGTACCACCTATTTGTAATACAGAAGGTGCAACAACAGTATTGTTCGTCACCTGGCTATAAGTACTTCCTATGTCTGCCGGGTTAGCAAATGCCCATGTACCGGTACCTGCAAGGCCTGCCCTCGCGCCGAAAGTGAGGTTAAAGAAAGCACCGTTTGTTGCCTTTGTCATGTTACCATTCAAAGAAAGAGTTGACGAAGTTCCCGCCATACAGATCGTACTTTGGTTGGAAACAAACACACCGTTATTTGTCCAGTTTCCACCTACTGTTACCGTATAGATAGAAGTAGGTGCAGTTACAGTACCGCCGTTAATAATGAAATTATTAGCAACTGCGAATGAAGATGGATTAGCGTTCCAGCTCCATTGTGAAGTTCCTGCAACACCGTTGAACGTAAGGTTATAGAAACTGCTCGTGCCTACTGTATTCATGTTATTAGTAGTAGGGCTGATTAGTGTCGCTGTATTACTGTTCATCACAACAGTACCATTGTTAGGATTAAAGTTACCTGCACTCGTGTTGGTGAAATTACCCCAGATCGTCAGGGTAGTGCTTGCAGGAGCAATTACATTATTAGAAGCCCCTATCTGCGAATAATTACCATAAACCTCCGCAGGATAGATACCGAAAGTATAGGTCTGTGAAGGCGAAGCAAACTGTAGATTGTTGAATCGGTTTGATCCCGTCATATTCCCGACCATTGTCATTGTAGTTGCTGATGCACCCTGCATGATAACAGTACCGCCATTATTATTGAAATTACCGTTATTGGTATAGTTGGCAGTTGTGGTAGTAGTCACCTGATCGCCTATTGTCAGGGTACCGGCAGAGATAGGTGCGTTAACTGTACCGCCAGAGTTGATGGTGAAGTTACTTACTGTTTGAGCGTTGTTGTCAAAAGTATAGGTACCGCCGTTAAAGTTAATCGCATAAAACTCACCACCTACCGATGTCATTGTCCCTGTAAGAGAGTATGTCCCTACCGATCCTGTCATCGTACCGTCCATATTGAAGGTACTCGTACCGCAATTGAACGTACCTGCGCTGTTGTTGTTGTAGTTACCACCAACATTATAAATGTAAGTTCCCGCATTCACAGTACCAGATGATGCATTGTTCCAGCTACCCTGCAATGTTACCGTTGTAGGGTTAGGGTTGAAAGTATACACATTTGTTCCGCTAAATGTAAGGTTATATAAAGAACTAGACCCTGTCAGGTTTCCGTTAAGGCTACCTGCGGCTGCACTGTTATACAAATTCATTGTGCTCCCTGCTGGTGCTATGTAAGTACTTGTCACAGAGTTGGAATAACTAACCCCTATATACAGCGTATTTACCGGAGCAGTAACATTACCATTTACGATAGCCATGTTATTCGTTACATAAGCATTTGCACTGTTGATGTTCCACGCGCCACCTACACCATTGAAAGTAAGGTTGTAGAATGCACCAACCGGTGCGCTGGTTGTCATGTTACCGTTAAGTTCCAGGCCACCCGTCGTACCGTTCATGACTACGTTACCGCTGTTAGCAGTGAATATACCATTGTTCGTCCAGTTACCCCCTACAGTCAAAGTAAGGCCTGCACCCGGAGCAACTGTTGCTGTAGCAACATTGTTAGTAAAGTTACCGGCAATGAGCAACGAGTTGTTGATTGTCAATGTTCCCGCACCACTTGGATTATAGATCAGATTATTGAACGAGTTAGTGCCTGCTGTAAATGCACCGGACCAGGTAATCGCCTGACCCGCCGCATTGCCGTTCATGGTTACCGTACCACCGTTGGCATTAAAGCTACCTAGGTTGTGAGTATACGCGCCGGCAACGTTCAGGTTAATCGGTGGAGCAACTACTATACCACCGCCAGACTGAGTGAACGTACCCGCCACGTCGGCGTTGTCAGTCGTGAATGTGTAGGTTGTCCCGGGAAGGTTACTGAATGTCAGGTTATTGAATTTTCCATTAGATAATGCCGTCAGGTTACCATTAAGCGTACCTGTGCCGAACATATCTACAGTACCTGTTCCTGCATTGAACACCGAACTGTTTGTCCAGTTACCACCTACAGAAATCATCGAAGACGGAGCATTTACATTACCATTTGAGTTAAGGAAATTATTCGCAACGATAAATCCAGGTCCTGAGGTAATATTCCATGTAGTGGAAGCACCACCGTTGAAAGTCAAATTGTAGAAATCAGAAACACTCAACGTGTTCATGTTCGATAACGTAACATTTATTGTTCCGGAAGTAGTGCCGTTCATTGTCACAGTACCACCATTAGGGTTAAAGTTGCCCGAGTTCTGAGTGAATGCACCAGCCACATTCAGGTTACCAGATGGGGCAACCACATTACCCGTTGTTTCTGTAAACGTACCTGCTACATCGGCAGAAGCATTAAAGGTGTATGTAGATGCGCTTGTACCGTTGAACAGTACGTTGTTGAACTTATTTGCACCGGTAAGGTTACCATTGATCGAACCATTGTTCGTAGTACCAAGTGTAGAAGTAAAGATCACCGTACCACCATTGTTCACGAAACTACCGTTGTTGGTAAATGTACCCGCTGCATCCCCTATCGTCAAGCCCACAGTTGCAGTCGCAGAAGGCGCTGTTACAGTGCCTGATGCGATATAGAAATTGTTATTGACCGTAGCATTATTGTTCCCAAAGGACCAGTTTCCACCGCCAGTGTAGATAAGGTTGTTAAAGGCATTTGCACCGGTCATTGCTCCGGTGAAATTATAAGACCCAACCCCGCCAGTCATATTCACAGTACCGTTGGCGCCTGCCGTAAACGTACCACTATTATTAAAGTTACCACCAACATAAAGTGTATCGGTAGCTGCGGTATTGTTATAAGTACTGGTCGCGGCAACGTTTGAGAAATTACCACCTACAGTCAATGTATTTCCATTTGTATTGATAGTACCATTATTATTGGTCAGGTTACCGTTTGCAGTAGCCCTCGCATTAAATGAATAATTCGTAGTGGCAGTTCCATTAAGGGTTAGATTGTTGAAAGCATTTGGTGCAATCAGCGACCCTGTTCCTGAAACGTTGAAATTTTGAGTAACTGCAGCACCACCATTCATGGTCACTGTACCGCTATTATTACTGAATGTACCACCATTATTGGTCCAGTTACCGCCTACGTTCAGATTTCCTGAAGGCCCGGTAACATCACCTGAATTGATAGTTAAATTGCTGGCAACGTCAGCATTGGATGAACCAAAAGTCCATGCACCCGTGCCACTGAAAGACAATACATTGAACTTATTAGCGCCGGTCATTAAGCCAGAAAGTGAGTTCGACCCGGAGCCATTCATATTTACAGTACCGGTCGAGCTGCTGAAACTACCAAGGTTACTCCAGTTGCCACCTACATTCATTGTTGTTGTGGTGCCAGAATTTAAGGTGCCTGAATTAGCAACGTTACCACCTATATTGTAAGTGCCAGCATTGAGTAGACTAGTTGTTGACCCAACAGCCGTTGTGAAATTACCAGTTGCATCAGCGTTCGAACTAAATGTGTATGTCGTACCGTTAAATGTAATGTTATTAAAGGCATTAGCGCCGCTCATCAACCCGCTCAGTGTCCCTGAACCGGTCATGTTTACCGATCCACCATTGTTAGCAAAGCTACCAGCGGTGTTCGTCCAGTTACCACCCACTCGGAGCAGCGAGCTAGGCGCGGTTACAGTACCGGTCCCGGAAATCAGGAAGTTAACCGCCACATCAGCAGCAGTAGATCCAAATGACCAAGCGCCTGTTCCACTGAAGGTAAGGTTGTTGAATTTATTTGCGCCAGTAAGGCTACCGCTGAGCGTAAGGCCCGTTACCGTACCAGTCATGTTGGTAGTACCCGTAGATGCCACAAAGCTACCCGTGTTAGACCAGCTACCACCTACACTGATCATTGAAGCAGCGGGAGCGTTTACGGTTCCGTTAACAATACTGAAATTGTTAGCGATCGCAAAACTCGAAGCAGGCGACCAACTCCATACGCTGGCGCCAGAACCATTAAAAATAAGATTGTAGAAGCTTGAAGTACCTACGCTGTTCATACCAGCAGTGGTCATAGTAGTGATACCTGAAGTACCCGTCATGTTTACATTCCCGTCATTAGGATTAAATGTACCTGAAACTTCATCAAAATTACCAACAACGTTCATGTTACCTGGAGGAGCGATGAACGTACCACCGATGTTTGTAAATTGTCCTCCAACGGTCTGGTCGCTTGTGAATTTAGTGCTACCATTGCTGTTCAATTCGAAATTATTGAAAGCATTCGATCCCGTAAAGCTCCCTGTAAATGTCCAGATCCCGGGTGTTGTATTGATCATCTCTACCAATCCTGTATTGCTCAGGAACGTACCGTAGTTTGTAAAGGTGCTGGTTGTACTGTTACCGCCGAGGAACAAGATCGAAGACGGAGCAGTAACCGAACCGGATATGATGTTGAAATTATTATTTGCCTGTACTTGGCTCACACCAAAATTCCAGGAAGCACCACCATTAAAAGACAGGTTATAAAAGGAATTTACCCCAGTCAATGTAGCAGTACCACCAATGGTATAAGCACCAGATGTAGCGTTCATATTTACGCTACCGCTATTCGCATTGAATGACGGACTAGCTGGTGAATTATCGGTCCAGCTACCCGCTACCTGCAGCAACAGGCCTGTACCCGGAGCTGTAAGCGAACCCGTGCTAATTGTTAAGTTCCCTGCAACGTCCGCAGAACTTGTTATAGTGTTATTGCCTCCGTTGAACGTAATATTCGCAAATTTGTTTCCGGCAACGAGTGACCCAGGATAAGTAGCAGATATTGTCCCTGAACCAGTCATGATAACAGTGCCTCCATTATTTGCAAAAGAACCGCCGTTATTTGTAAAATTATTACCTACGGACAATGAAGCAGTAGGAGCAGTAACATCACCCGCCTGTATCGTGAAATTATTATTTACGATTGCCAAAGAGCTGCCAAACGACCAGTTGCCCGCAGCATTATTGAAAGTAAGATTGTAAAATACAGGGCTACCTGAGATGCTGAACGAGCCGGCGCCGTTCATAACAACGTTGCTTGTAACTGCTGTGAACGTGCCCTGGCTATTCCAACTGCCACCGGCATTGATCGTACCCGTACCTGCACTGAAGGTTGTTCCGGTCGCAGTGCTGAAATTACCAAACACCTGCAACAGGCTAGAAGTATTGTTAACCGTACCGTTAGTAACTGTAAAATTACCAGCTGCGTCCAGATTGCTGGAAATACCCCATGTACCGCCAATGTTATTGAACACCAGGTTATTGAACCTGTTACCAGAAGGATAAATGCCGGTCATATTACCAGAAAGGCTGAATGTACCAGCGCCATTCATCGTAACCGTACCATTGTTATTATTGAAATTATTTACGCCGGTATTCTGCCAACTGCCTGCTACATTAAGATTAGAAGAAGGCGCTGTCACAGAACCACCTGAAACTCCAGAAAGATTAAAATTACCAAAAACATCTGCCGCTGATGAACCGAATGACCAATTGCCATTGCCGGTGAACGTCAGATTATTGAAACCGTTTGAAGCACCGGTCATATTGCCGCTCAAAGTCAAAGTTGCACCGGCGGAGTTGCTCATGTTAACGGTGCCACTGTTGCTCGTGAATGTACCGTTGTTCGTCCAGTTACCGCCTACTGTAATTGTCTGTGAAAGTGGGGCAACTACTGTTCCATTCTGGATATAGAAATTACCGGAGATTGCGAAGCTAGCTGCCGGAGAAAAATTGAACGTAGAAGACGTACCATTAAAGGTCAGATTATTAAACCACGATGTCCCTATGCTATTAACACCGGAAAGATCCAATGTATACGTACCTGCTGATGAAGGCGAGAAGATCACCGTACCACCATTAGGATTGAAATTGCCTGTTGTCTGCGTGAAGCTGCCATCAATAGTTAAGGAAGACGATGGCGCCACAACAGTACCGGTATAAGCAGATGCATTGTATGCCCCGCCCACTTCCGCTGCGCTACCAAATGTAACTGTGCTTGAAGCGCCGGGATCAAGGGTCAGGTTATTGAATTTATTAGAGCCGGTCAGACTACCATTTATCGTAAGGTTAGTGCTAGCGGCGCCAGTACCAACGACAACAGTACCGCTATTATTTACAAAATTACCGTTATTGGTGTAATTCGCACCTACAGTCAATGTTCCGGAAGGAGCAGTAACCGTACCAGATGAGATCATGAAATTGTTGCTCACTGTCGTAGAAGTAGAACCGAACGACCAGTTCGCGCCACCGTTGAAAGTCAGGTTATAGAACGGATTGGTTACCAGGCTTGCCGTACCGCCGATAGTGAAGCTACCCGAAGAACCATTCATATTTACCTGGCCACCATTTGCAATAAAGGATGGTGCCGCGGTAGAATTATTCGTCCAGTTGCCTGCTACCTGTAGCGTATAGCCTGAAGCCGGTGCAGTAAGCGCACCACTCGTGATCAGGAGGTTTCCTGCTACGTCAGCAGAATTGCTACCGAAAGAATAGCTTGTCCCAGAGAAAGTGAGGTTATTGAATTTATTAGATCCGGTCATTGCACCGGCAACACCGCCTGTAAGCGTAGCTGAGGTTCCTGTAAATACTACGGTGCCACCATTATTTGTAAATGATCCGGTACCACCGCCCTGTAGGAAATAATTACCATCAATGGTCAAAGTTGACGATGGTGCAGTTACTGTACCTGCGTTAATATTCAGGTTAGTAGCTTCTGCGCTGCTGGTGCTGAAAGACCAGGCCCCACCGGCGCCGTTGAACGTTAACGTATTGAATTTGTTTACTCCTGACATATTGCCACTGAGCAGCAATGAACTGGTTGTACCGTTCATTGTCACTGTACCCGTGCCAGCGGTAAAGGAACCAAGGTTCGACCAATTGCCGCCTACTGTTAAAGTATTAGCGCCAACGGAAACTGTTCCATTGGTTGTCACGTTATTGAAATTGCCGGTAAGCAGTAAAGAATTTGAAATAGTATAGATAGTACCCGCCGTGCCTGCGTTGAAAGACAGATTATTAAAACTGTTGGTACCGGCAGCTAATGCGCCAGAGAAAGTGATAGATGACGAAGCGCCGTTCATAGTTACTGTACCGCCATTAGGCGCAAACGAACCACTCGTCTTGTTGAAATTACCTCCAACATTAAGATTTGTATTTGGCGCCGTTACCGTACCACTTCCTGTAATTGCAAATACACCCGCTACATCAGCATTGCTCGCCAGGAAGTCCCATGAACCGCTGCCACTGAATGTCAGATTATTGAACCTGCCATTTGTAGCCGCTGTAAGATTTCCAGTAAGGGTAAGCCCCGCAGCAGAGCCATTCATCGTCACAGTGCCACCGTTACTAACAAAAGAACCATTGTTTGCCCAGCTTCCTGTCACAGTGATGTTATCTGCTGAGGGCGCTGTTACAGTGCCATTGGTAATAGTAAAGTTGTTTGCAACCGTAATATTCGTTGGCGCGGTCCAGCTCCAGCTTCCACCTACACCATTAAAGGTCAGGTTATAAAAACTGGAAGTACCTGCCGTATTCATATTAGCGGTAGTTAGCGTTGCTGCGCCGGCACTGGTCAATGTTACTGTACCACCGTTAGGATTAAAGTTGTTTGCTGATTGGGTAAAATTGCCTCCTACGCTCAAATTACCCGATGGGGCCACAATATTACCTGAAGTCTGAGTGAATGAACCTGACAGATCAGCAGCGGCACTCAATGTATAAGTACCGCCGTTCGCCTGGAAAATAAGATTATTAAATTTGTTCGCGCCGGTCATGCCACCCATCAGGTAACCGTTGCTAGCCGAACTACCCGCGAATGTAACAGTGCCACCATTATTTGTGAACACACCATCATTGGTAAAATTACCAGCCGCACCGGCGGCATTCCCTATTGTAAACGTATATGCCGAACCAGGAGCGGTAACCGTACCGGAATAAACATTGAAACTATCTAATACAGTCACAGAATTTGAAGGGAAGGAATACGAAGCGCCTCCGGTAAAGTCAAGGTTGTAGAAAGAGTTAGCGCCAATCATATTAGATGTCGCGCCACTGAGCGAATAGCTACCTGTTGCACCTGTCATCATCACTATGCCGGTACCGGCTACAAATGAAGTAGCTAACGCTGAGTTATTCACCCAGTTTCCACCTACCTTAAGTACTGCAGGTGCAGTTACCGCGCCGGTGGTAGTATTAGCAATATTTAGATTACCAGCCAGGTCAGCAGAATTACTAAACGTATAAGCACCTCCCGTAAACGTTACGTTGTTGAACTTATTAGTCCCCGTCAGTGAACCGGAAATAGTACCGGCAGATGGCGTACCTGTAAACAACACCGTACCGCCATTATTGGTAAATGTAGCGTTGTTAACATAGCTACCGTCCACAGTAAGGGTAGTAGATGGCGCCGTTACATTACCTGCTGTAATAGTGAGGTTACCGCCTACTTCAGCCGCATTGGCAAAAGCCCAGTCAGCGCCAAGCAACGCACCGTTGCCTAAGAAAGTTAAGCTATTGAATTTGTTGCTGCCGGACATGTTACCTGCAAGGGTAAGTGAACCGCTCGTACCCGTCATAAACACTGTGTTCCCGGAACCAGCAGCAAAATTACCCTGGTTGTTCCAGCTACCACCTACAGAGATAGTAATGCCTGTTGGTATTTGCGCAGTACCGGTTGTACTTAAGTTACTGAAATTACCTGCAATAAGGCACGTATTTTCAATATTCCAGGTACTACCTGCTGCACCATTAAACGTAAGGTTGTTAAAACTGTTGCCAGGTGCGGTCATACCACTTGCATAGACCGCTATCGTAGCTGCACTGGCATTGTTAACAGTAACGGTACCGCCGTTAGGGTTGAAAGTACCACCCGTGTGGTTAAACGCGATATTGCTCACGGCGCCGCCTACATTAAGGTTACCTGATGGCGCAGCCACCGTACCACTTGATTGCAAGAATGTACCTGCTACGTCCGCACTTGAATTAAACACATAAGAACCGGTGGACGTGAAACTTAAATTATAAAAACTGCTGTTCGTTGCAGCAGTCATATTGCCCGACAGAGTTAACCCTGAAGCTGTACCATCCATGATCACGGTACCACTGTTATTGGTGAACGTACCTGAATTGCTATAGCCGCCTTCTATGTTAAGAGTTGTGGAAGGAGCAGTAACAGTGCCTGAACTGATGGTGAGGTTACCAGCTACATCCGTAACATTTGCTGCAAAGTTCCATGAACCGGTGCCGCTAAAAGTAAGGTTATTAAATTTGCTTGTTCCGGTCATTGCGCCGTTCATTGTATTAGCGCCGCTGCCGTTCATGATCACATTACCGCCATTATTAGTAAAGGTGCCACTGTTTGAATAACTGCCTCCGATTGTCAGAGAATAGGCCGCCCCAGGCGCAGTAACCGTACCGCTGGTAATTGTGAAGCTATTGCTTGCTCCGAACGATGCACCAGCGAAACTCCATGAACCACCACCTGTAAATTGTACATTGTAAAACTGGTTGCTACCTGATGTAGAGCCCGTAATTGTATTCCCTGTAGCAGAGTTAAATACAACAGTGCCAGATTCAGCAGTAAATCCACCACTGTTTGTCCACGCACCGTCATCAGTGATCTGGTAATTACCTGCGCTGTTCGCATCAAGCACCGTGCTGGAACCTATATTTATTCCCGTGTTTACCGTAATGGCGCCACCAAGTGTCTTGGTACCCACCTCACTTGTTGTCAAGGTACCATAGTTACCTACAGTGCCGCTACCGTCTATAGTCTGGGCTCCGATACCACTGTAATTAGTAGTAAGCCCCGTTAAGGTATACGTGCTGAATTTATACTGGTTTACGAGATCGGCAGTAGCTGCCGTGCGTGTTACGTCTATAGTACCCGTACCGGTCAATGTTCCTGCGGCACCGCCATTGTTAATAACAGCGGAAGCAATTGGGAAAATGATAGAACCGGCACCCGCGGTAAGTGTGCCCGCCACATTGATGCTTAAATTTACATTCAGCGTATTAGTAGAATTATTGTCCGTAACGTTATTGAAGTTCGTCCCGTAAGTCCCCCCAATGTTTTGAACTGCTGTACCATTAAAATTCACTGTGCTGCTGTTAGCCACATAAGCTGTAGCCCCTGAATTATTAACCCAGTCGCCACGATCATTGATTACGCCAGAACCCAAAGAAGTCAATGTGCCCGATGTAATGTCCAGAGCGGAATTCACCGTGATACCAGCATTCCCGATTGTAGTGCTTCCGGCGCCAGTGTTCTCGATATTTAAAACATTAAATGTAGTTGAAGAAGTACCCCCGAGGACTTCAGCAACCGTGCCGGTAAAAAACACGGTACCTGTACCCGGAACAAATGCGCTTGCCCCGGCATTATTGGCCCAATCGCCATTTAAGTAGATGCTATTACTGCCGGCAGAGAGTGTACCCGCGCCTGAGATTGTCAGTGTACCACCTATCGGCCCCCAGTTGGTTGATAAACTCATTGGGCTAATCACAAACCACGCGTCGCCAGTGCTGCCAAACCCTGCAGGAGAGGATGGTTGTGTGGCTCCAGTGGCGTCACTGGTCCAGTTTGTCAAAACGGTAGCATCCCCCGTACCTCCGGTGTATGTATACCAGTTCGTGGCAAAAACTGACAGACTCAAAAAGCACAAAACCAGCAGTAAATAGACTTTTTTCATACGCATTTTTTAGAAAAAATTAATTAAAATTTCCGGGTTAATTTTAAATAAACAAAGCACAAAATACACGTAGATAATGGCACATTTCTGTGTCACTACTGCTCCACGTTATTAATTAGCAGGCTAAGATACTCATTTCCCCCATAAAACGTAAAGATTGTGAAAAAAAAATTAAAATCACAAGGCAATTACACACATTTTAGAATCGATAAAGCGAAACGCGTGTCACAACAGGTTTGTAAAACTGTTCTTATGCCTGTCAACCTCAGTTCTACTCCGCGCGCTTCTGGCCAGGCAAGGTATTTTCCGAAACCGGCAGTCGTAATTTGTTCATCCGCTATCATATCAAATACTTAATGAATCCATATCTGACTGTTTTTAAATCCCATGTTTATGATAATTGAATTCTATAAACTCGCGGTTTCGGGTAGGTAAAAACAAACAAATTGCAGCGAATTATCCACGATATTTCTACCCATTACTAGGGCTAATTTTATAATGAAGGTGCAGGAATTTTATCTTCCAGAATGAGAATTCATGGTCTGTCCGCAACACGCCATATTCATCTTCAAAAACGTGAATGCACTCTTTGAGGGGTATAAATCGGACCCTTACGGTATCGGAATTTCTTTTCATCACCCGGTAATAGCCTGTCTCCCCTATCCGTTTCCCTTGGGAAAGCAATTTCACCGATCCATCAGCCTGCGCCACCACCTGGAGCACAACGGTCACATTTCCGTTTGGCAGCGGGAATACGACCTTCACAAACGGCTGGTCATTAATTTTGCACCCGGAATAAAAACCGGCATATACTACCCTCCGCGACAGTATTGACTTCCGCAGCCAGCAGGCATATTTCAAAGACCCGGTAACTTTGTCGTTCAAATGTAGCACCTCATTGGTCATGCCCCTGCTTGTCTCCAGCGGTTCCAGCGGAATATTCAGTTGTTCCATTTTAGAACTCACACTGCGGATAAGTATCCTGGAGAAATACTTAATTGGGGAGTACCACTGCGACCATACCTCAAGCTTGTAGCTTACGGTATGTTCATAAAAATGTCTCACCCTCGGGTTGAGCTTTCCTTTGTTTGGGTCCTTGTCAGCTATCAGGTCCGTAAAATTTGCCACAAGGCCCCCATCATGTGAATGATCAACGACCAGGCCCGCTTCGGCCGCGTATCGTCCGTAATATTGGTCACCCACCACATCATTGTCTGCCATCGGCCCTTCCAGCCATGGGTAGTCCTTGTAAGCCAGTACCCGGCCAGTGATTAGCATCCAGGTATTTATAACCCACTTAAGAAAGGCTCCCAGCAAAATGAACGAGATTTAAGAACAAAAGTAATGATTAAACAGGCCCGTTATACAATCAGATTAACTTCATTTTATACATAAACGCTATATGCTCTGAAAAAGATCATGCGAATTATCCATTGCAATAAGTATTTTGTTTGTTGTGTAACTAAACGTTAACGTGGTAAAAGAGCTGCCAACAGACCAAAACACCGGCGAATCTAAAGTAGATTCAAGTGGAAAATAATGCAGCGTCAATGTTCCAAATGAAACGGTTTCTTCATTTATAAAACTTACAGTAAAAGTGGTGTCACTAACGGTAGTGTCTCCCTGCATAGCTACATGCGTATGTTTCCAATTCCAGGTACCGGCGATTAGTTGCGTATAGATCGGAACCGGCGCGATATAAATTGACCGGAAAATTACATGCGCGGTGTCATCATTCAATGTCAAACGAACCATATATGTCCCGCCACTATCATAAACATGATTGGGAATTAATGCAGTCGACGTGCTCCCGTCTCCGAAATTCCACAATATCGAACAGCCAGCCAAAGCATTCGGTAGATAACTGTAATTATTACCACTACCGAGCATGCTGTTTGAAATAAATTCATAGGCCTCAAAATCTATCGTATCACCGACCATGGCCGAGATGGGTATGATGGAATTATCGTTGGCAATTGCAAACGATTGACCTGTATTGCACGACGGGGCAGTCTTTGATTTTCTACAGCCACAATTACAGATAAGCAGCAACAAACCAACTACCGCTGCTGAATATAAACATCTACTATTTTTTAAAATATTTTCCGGACGAATTATCATTCAATCATTATTGCGTTTTACAAAGTTTACGACACTACGAAAACAAACATATCCAGGTTACCTTTTAAAATCTGACACCAAAACAAAAATAAAATTGCGTTGAGATATCGCTCTAGTTACTTCAAAGATAAGGATCAAACACATTTCAAACGCCATACCCGACGATTGACATACCCTTGTAAATATTCTTCCAATCACATGCCTTCGACAACACGGTTAGAACAGGAAGATGTAGGGCTGCAAAAATGGTATGTCTCGTCACTGCCGCGCTTTTGCCTTGATGAAAATAAAGTTCACTATAAAACCACTCATCCATTTCACTTCTTCCGTTTCGCTGGAACGCTCTTTTTCGCTTTCAAAGGCTGCGGCGGCATGGCAACCACTGGGAGTGGCATTACAGCCAACGCCTTTAATTTAGCTCTATTGTATCCTAAAAGCACCGCCGGGACAATGAACCCCATGATATAAATAGGGTCCATATATCGCAATGTCACGACTGTGGCAAACACGCTAAAACCAAAATACGCGAAATAAAAAACGCTCCAGGTTATATAGAGCCCTTTTATATAATCTGGCGTTCTGCGCCACACTGGCGCCAGCCACACCAGGAATATCAGGATGACGCCAATATTGAAAACGTTTAGTAGCAACGAGAAAAATGGATATGCCGTTACAACGTTTTTCTGCAATACCGGGTAACGGCAACACAGCGTTTTTGAGTCAAAATGATACCAATTTTGGGCAAAGCTATCAAGCACTGTATTGCTGCAATTATAGTTGTAAAGCATCTCAGGCTCAGGATAAAAGAAATTCTTGGTATTGGGCAAAATAAAATAATTAAGAAATGCCATTGGATTGCTCTTGATAATGGACGACGCATAATCACTGTATGTTACGGAAGCCGCCACCCACTCCGGAAAATATTTCATGTGGTCCCTTGACGAACGATAATAGACATACATCTTTAGTGGCGATACCTTATCCCATATATACACCGACCCTATGGAATCATTTTTTTGCACTGAGTCTATATAATGCCTCACAAAACGGTCCACTACCACAGTTTCAGTATTTGGCAACGTGGTAGTGTCTACTTTGATCTTTTTATAGTAGTAAAGCACATTATTAGCTAGCTGCCAGCCCGAAAAACCAGAGAACACCCGTGTACCGGTAACCTTCTCCACAGCATCGGCCTGTTTATTGATCGCCACGTATATAACAAGTACCGTAAAAACGATACCCAATATTTTATACCCAATACGTGCGCCGGAAGCAACAAAAGCGATAACGGCAACCAAGGGGAAGAAAAGAGCCGTATACCTTATCTGGAAACTGCAATACAGAAACACGATCTGCACCACCAGCGCCCACCAGCGGTGCTGTTTGATGATCCACAAACAAGCCGTTAGCCAGCACACGGTCAATGAACAAAATAAGCTATCGCTTGAAATAAGATTAGTCTGAATAATAAGGATCGGATTGAATACTATAAGCAGAAATGCCGGCCACCTCAGCTTTTGCGGGATCCCATATAAGTAATCAAAACTGAAAAAGCAAAATAAAGAACTAAGCAAGAACAGTAAATAATGAACCACAACAACTGCGGTAATAGACTCTGAAATGTTGTTATGTAAAAATTTCAGAAAAAGACTATACCCAATGGGCCTATACTCCACTACCGTCCGGCTCCGAGTCCAGATGATATAGTTCAGTGAGTCAACAAAAAAATCGGGCAGCGGGAAACAAAACTTCAACAGCGCAAAGCAGATAACAGATGCGCCCCCCGCTACCAGCAGCATTTTTTTCTGACCTTTTAAGTGATTTATGAACCCGTATTTAGCGCTATCGATATTAATTGGGGCCGCCATTATCTCTTGCCTGATTTTAGTTTGTCTTAGAAGTTTCGTGATATTCCTGCTCCATATTTATGCTCCAGATATTTTCCTTGTCCGTCCTGTTGGCAATGATATTATCTACGGCCGTCATAGCAGTGAGCATAGAATGGTCAGAATTATTATACTTATGCATACCATTCCTTCCCACGAGGAAAAGATTTTCTAAACTGCTTACAAAGGTCTTAAGTTCGGAGAACCTGTCGTAAGACCCAAAATAAGCCGGATAAGCCTTCTCTACCCTCAGAGCTATACTGTCCAGTACATCCGCCTTGTCAATCATACCTATCGCCTCCAACTCTCCTATGGCAAAACTCATCAGGTCGTCATCCGGCATAGACCACAGCTCATCGCCCTCGTTGCAAAAGTACTCCAGGCCCAGCCACACCGTATCTGGGTCCGCAACCATAAATGGGCTCCAATTATTAAATATCTGCAACCGCCCCACCTTCACCTCTCGCTCCTGTATATATACCCAATTGTCCTTTACGGTGTTCTCGGCCCCCGCCGGCGCCGATGCATCACGTTTTATCTTCATTTTTTTGAGCAGTAGGCCTACGGTAATGAAGTCGCGGTACAAAAGCCCATCCGCGATCTTTCTGATCTCGCCAGGTACGTCCCCCTTCATTTTTGCTACCAGCTCCTTTATAGGCATTGAGGAAAAAAAATAATCGCCATCATACACTTCCTCCGTATTGGTCTTCTTATCAAGCACTACCACAGATACTACTTTGTTGCCCTGCACGTTCACAGCCTTCACATCGCGCTCCATCATTATTTCTCCCGAATTTTGCGCCACAAGGTCCGCAACGCGCTCCCACATCTGCCCAGGGCCGTACTTAGGGTATAAAAAGCACTCTATCAGGCTAGTCTCGGTTTTCTTTTGCCCAACGTTTTTATCCGTTTTGCCCAAGGCCCCTTTCAGCGCATGTTGCAATGCCTTAGTAATTGATAAGCCTTTTATCCGCTGGGCGCCCCATTCCGCTGATATATCCTTACAACTAATGCCCCACACCTTTTCCGTATAATCCTTAAAAAAAGTATTATACAGCACATATCCAAACCTATTAATAAAAAAATCTTCAAGCGACTTTTCTTCCCTTCGCGGAAACAGCCGCGACTTGACATACGAGAACAATATAGCCACTGTGCGCCATACACCCAGCTTTCGCACCGTATCCACCGAAAGTGACACCGGATAGCTAAAAAAACGCTTCAGAAAATAAATACGGGAGATTCTGTTGCGCAGCAACATAACCATATTCTTATCTGCCGGGGCAGCGCCCTTGGATACGCCGTTCCCAGTCTTGCTAAAAGGATTGCCGACCTCACGCTCCTCCACGGGCAAAATCTCCAGCCACCAATCCATTACCCTCGTGGACTTTGAAAAAAAGCGGTGACCTCCAATGTCTATCCGGTTACCTTTATAATTGACCGTCTTTGACAGTCCGCCAATCATATCAGATTTTTCAAGTACATAGGGGGTAATGGTCGTCCTCTTTACTAATTCATATGCAGCAGTCAGCCCGGCCGGCCCTGCGCCTATGATAACGGCTTTACTCATCTACATATAGACGTATTTCCCGGCCATTTCGTTAGTACATAATCACAAATTTTTCCAATTAAT
>Ga0364859_10167_pt2 | contig 41415 bp, 19 predicted proteins | sample ExccelAu500001D3_FD_206911 | JGI IMG/M metagenome (GOLD analysis project Ga0364859, IMG submission 206911) | Enriched cells from Trout Bog Lake Hypolimnion, Wisconsin, USA - BchlTB.Aug20.5000.01 .D3 | ecosystem: Environmental > Aquatic > Freshwater > Lake > Hypolimnion/Profundal zone | place: USA... | reverse complement strand
ATTGGCAGGTGGCCGAACCTTCATACCGCTAACGGGGGATATTTACCCGTTAAATGGGCTTCAGGAAGTACCCGGCTCAGTAGTCCTGCGATTCCTCATGGTTCAGTCTGGAAAGGGGCCGATGTCATTGTCAGGTCTCAGCGTTGGGTTTTGGACTGCTCAACAATTCTTTCAACCAGTGGAGATACCCTTAATATACAACCTATTCCCCAAAATATTATCAATCCCGAGTTTGGATTTTTTATTTGTAATAGCCCAATGGCTCTTGATCTGCCCGGAGAATGGTGCTTTGATCAGGCGGCCAAAAAAATAACCATCTTTTCTGAAAGCGATCCGAACTTATCCCTCATTGAAGTTCCGATTGTCAGTGATTTGATTGCGATCAGGAAACAACGTTTCATAACCATTGAAAATCTGGTGATAAACGGTGCCCTGAATAATGGAATTATGGCTGACAGCGTTCAAAATGTGACTGTCAGAAATATTGAAGCAGTTCACACCGGTAAAAATGCAGTCTATTTTAAAGATTCCCGAAATGTCGTATTTGAAGCTAATTCCATTTCTGATGCAAACAATGAGGGGCTGAACTTTCAGAACTGCCGGGGTTCGGTGATCCGTCATAATCAGATCAAAAACATTGGGCTAAATGCCGGAATGGGAAGACCTTCATTTGATGGGAGTTGTTCCTACAATGGATTGGAAATTTCAGGTTCTTCCAATCTGGTTGAGTATAATAAAATTGACAGTATCGGATATGTTGGATTACGGTTTGAAGGAGATTCGACGACCGTTCAATATAATGTCATTTCCAACTATTGCATAGACAAGGATGATGGAGGGGGAATTTACACCTGGAACGGCGATCACTATTTTCACTCTAATGTCGTTCCTCCAAATGTAGGTCGAAAGGTTATCGGTAATATCGTCAGTAATGGGATCGGGGCAGGTTTCGGGACTGATGACTCGCTAAGTAATTCTGCTAATGGTATTTATATTGATGGCGGAAGTTGTAATGTGGAAGTTCTTGGTAATACGGTTTATCATTGTGGTGCTATTGGTATTTTCCTCAATAATGCAAGCCGGATTACTGTTCTGAATAACCTTGTTTATAACTGCAAGACACAACTTCAGGTGCGTGCGGAGGGTATGCCTCTTCTGACCAATCGTGGACATATCGTCAAAAACAATACGTTTGTTTCCGGCATCTCTTCGCAAAGAATTGCCAATTTCATTACAGACGAAGGAATGGATGGAATTAAGCGGATGGGGGTGATGGATAGTAATTATTATTGCCGGCCTTCTGATCCGGAGATGATCATGCACTGTTCCTATAAATCGGGTGTCAATGAAATCAATAAAACCTATTCTTTAAACGAATGGAAAGAACAATATGGACATGATCAAAATTCTTTACCTGAACCGATCCGATTTCGCAATAAAATTAATTCGCTGGCTTCACCTCAAAATATTACTTACGGTTTCTACCACGAGGGTAAAGATACCTGGTATGATGAAAAATCAACAGGAAAAGAAGCGATCACTAAAATAATTGCTGATTTGACAGGAGACCCCGGCGGTTCTCAAAAGGGCATGAACAAGTTTATGATTTTATCGATGAATATTGATTTCAGGAGGGGAGAAGAACGGAAATACCTGTTACGTTTTGATACCAGGAGCGAGAAATCAGGTGAAATCATCAAAGCAAATTTTAAGACAAAAGATAACCAGATTGTCTGTTCAAAGGAATTCCGTTTGTTACCGAGCTTCAATACCAATGAACTGCTTTATGTTCCGGCATTTGTCAATGTCCCTTTTGAACGGGTTAATTTTGAATTCAGTGATCCGGAAGCGGCAGTCTGGATCAATAATATTACTTTTCAGGAGGCAAATGTGACAATTCCTGATCCAAATGACCATTTTCTGCTTCTTGTAAATGATAAAGGGTACCAACAGACGATGGCCATCAGAGATGGTTATATCAATGTGACGGGTAAGGTTGAAAAAATGTCAATAGAACTAAATCCCTACTCTTCTGCTATACTGTTTAAAATTAATTTGAAATAAGCTATGAAAAGATTCTCCAAATCTAAAATGCGTTTTTGGAGGCTGCCCGTTCTCCGGATCGGGATCATCATCCTTCTGTTTACTGAAGTGGTTTACAGCCGGCCTGTAACAGATTCAGATCAGAATATTGCCCTAAAACTTCAGAGCCAAATGATCTGGAATGGCGCTGATGACGGGAAACCTTCATATACTGTATTTCGGAAGGTATTTGATTTAAATGACTTTGATGATGCCTCTGTCAGTCTTTTTGCAGATTCAAGGTACCTCTTGTGGCTCAATGGAGTAGAGATACTAAGAGGTCCCTGCCGTTTTGACCCTGTTGCTCCCTCGTTCGATACGGTGGATGCCACCCCATATCTTAAAAAGGGGAAAAACGTGATCGTGGTGATGGTATTATCGCATGGCAGCAACGGTAAAACAATGAATCATCATCCAGGGTTAACAGCAGGTCTTGAAATTAAAAGTCACTCACAAATAGTCAGAAACATAGTGACCGACAGCTCCTGGAAATGGAATAATCATACCCGTTTCCTGCCTCCTGTTCAGCTTTGGGCGGATATGTGTGACCGGATCGATGCCCGTCTGGACGATGGAGACTGGAGTTTGGCGGATTATAATGACTCGGATTGGTTTGCTGCTGCTCCGTTAAGTGGGCATTTGTGGGGCACCTTAACATCACGGGCAATACCCTATCTTACTAAAAATGAGATGGGCTGGACTGCGATGAATAATAAAAGTCTCCCGGTCGGATTAAAATCAGGACAATCCTATATCATCAAATGTGATGAGATGATTCAAGGTTTTCCGTCAATTCAATTTGAAGCAGAAGAGGGAGTCCAGATCCAGTTTGAATTCGGCTATTCCGGCGATAGTGAAAATGTCATGGACTCCTATGGTTCATCCTGTTTTTATACGGCCCGGGGGGGCGATCAGGTTTACACTCCAAGTGATTCTTACGGATTCAGGTATCTTAAGATCAAAGTGCTGAGTGGTAGTATTTATTCTCCCTACAATGTTTTGGTGAAACAGATAAAGCTCACCGATCGCCGCTATCCGTATCTCGAAACCGGTAGTTTTCATTGTAATGATCCTTTCTTCAATGAGCTTTGGAAGCGATCTGTACTCACCACCAAATTAAATTGTGAAGATGGTTATACCGATTGCGCATTACGCGAAAAAGTTGAATGGATGGGCGATGCAGCATTGATTCAATACCCGTTGAGCCGGATTATGTTTGCGCTGAATGATCAGGACGGGGTTCCTTGCAGCGATAACCAACTTATGAAATCGATGCTCAGGCACATTGCCCAAAGTCAGAGTGACAGCGGGCTGTTTAAAGCTCACCACCCTTCCGACAGGTTTGATATTCATGCCTATATTGAAGATTATACCTGTCTGTGGGTCCAGGCACTGAGACAGGTTTATGAATATACCGGAGATTCTGGCCTGGTAAAAGAGTTATGGACACCACTGAAAAAACAGATGAAATGGTTTGAAAACCATCGTTCACCAAACGGGCTGGTTTTTGGCCGGGAGTTCGAGTTTTTTGATAATCCGCTCGCTTACTCCAGATGCAATGGTGCCACCTTAAATGCTTATGCCTATAAGGCTTTTACCGATGCCGCTTATCTTGCTTCCATCACAAGGGATGCAGGGACAGCAACCGATTATCAAAATGTGGCGGATGAATTAGCAAATAGCTTCAATAAATACTTGTGGATACCCTCAAAGGGGACCTATTCATCGGGAATCTTTAATGGGAAACAATTGACACCAACCACTCATGCTGCTATGATGGCGCTAAACAGGGGTATTGTTCCTGAAACCTTAAAACAACAGGTTCAGAAATACCTGTTCACCCATTATTTAAGTCGGGAAGGGGATAATGCGCACGGAGGGATTATTCCTGTTTCATTTTTTGATTTAAATAAGCCAGCACATGGAATCGATTCACCCTATTCTGCATTTTGGCTGCTTGAAGAGCTGTTTAATGGGAAAAGGGAAAGCGCTGCATTATCTTTTATCCACGAAAAATGGAATTATATAACCAAGGATACCATTACATGTACCTTAACCGAATCGTTTGGAGGGGGCGATTTATGCCATAATAATGGGGCAATCCCCGCCTATTTTATGCTCTCCAAAGTCCTGGGAGTCTCTGAAATGGTTCCCATTAAATCAAAAATGGTTACGATTAAACCGATGATGGGTAACCTCACCGAGGCAGACGGTACCGTGGTAACTGCCCATGGTCCGGTACAGGTGAAATGGATGAAACACAGCACCGGCTGGTCATTCCAAATCAAACTCCCTCATGGAACTTTTGCACAGGTAATCTTACCAGAACATAAGAGTTTTAAAAAGCTTATGATCAATAATAAGGAATCTAAATTTAAAATAAGTAAAGGATTTATTGTATTTCGGATCGATACTGAAGTTACTGAAGGAATTTATCAATAACCTTTATTGAGAAGAAAAACAGGCTGGAATTTTAGTAAACCGGCTTGTAATTTGCTGTTGACGACCTCTGTTTGGAAGTTCAGTTTCAAACAGGTTTTTCCTATTATAATTTAGAAAATCAGAATGTTTCACGGATGTTTTTTTCTGAGGTGTCCTCAATCGCTACGTGTGATGGCTTTCAAGTTTGTATTTATAGGTATACCGGTATTTGAAAACCTATCAGGAGAGTGTCCGATCAGATCCCGGGCATACAGCGAAAAACGAATCGGGTTTTAATACGGTGATATGACTAACTATCTAAAAATTGACAATATAAGCTCGGTTATGAGTAAAATTAAAAGCGTATTACGAAACGGAGTTCTATCGGGGTTATCTAGCCTGTTAACCCTGTTTATGTGTGGCTCATTGTTTGCACAGAAAACAAATCAAATATTGGTTGCAGAATTTGATTGCACGAAAGAGTATTCCACCGACACCTATTTTTCACATGGAAATATTAAGGTATGCAACTCTTCAGCTGGTCGTTACCGTGAGGCTGAGGCAGTACCGTTATCTCGCTTTGGGTACCGATTTTCAGTCCTACATATCGGAAAGCCTTACCTCGCGGTAGTGCGCTATCCGGATGACAAACGGAGGTATATGTGCATGATGGATGGTACCACCTATGATATGACGATTGGCGTTTTTACCGGGGTCAATCAGCCTCTGACAAATACGATGCAGGAGATCAGGAAGATATTCTGGCCCAGATGGAATGACTGCAGCCTGGCCTTTATGACCTGGAGTAACGGTGAACCGGCAGCAGTTTCCGATATAAAGATTTACGAACTCGATGAGTTGCCACCACTCGAAATACAAAATAGCGGAAACGGTATTCCCAGGCGTGAACTTGGGATCCAGTTTGAAGATCCGTGCGGAACTTCCTATAGTCTTGGCTCCATTGACGACCAGGAATGGCTCGACCGGACAACAAGCTACATGCATTTCACCGGACAAAATTTACTGGCCTACCCAATAGTCTGGTACCACGGCCCAATATATCCTTCAGAACGCGAACCATCTGGCTATTTTGGCATGGTAGCAGGTCGTGACCGGAAATTATACAGCCGTTGGACATCACATCCCGAAGATTGGGTCGCAACTTTGTTGAAAAGATTTGAAAATGAGGGTCTTGAATTTCAGGCAGCCCTGACCCTGTTAAGATTGGGAAGCCTGATGCAAAATATGAATGTTGACCTGAATGCGATTAAAGCGGGAAAGGAAACCTACAACAATATGCTCTGGAACGATAATGTGCAGGCATCGGCGCAAGACTGGACCTCGGTATATAATGTGATGAATTTTGAAAAGTATGCCAATGGCACCTTAACAGACTGGGCTTATGGCGAGAAGGGCGGCCCCTACGGGAAAGGGCCGATGTTCAATCCGCTCCATCCTGTAACCCAAAAAGCCATCCTTGGAATCATTCAGGAAATTGTTGACAGGTACGGGAAATCTCCGGCCTTTAAAGGGATATCCATAAACATGTGGCATGCCACGATCGCCTGGTTTTTCTCCCTTCAATCGGGATATGATGATTATACAGCCGGACTTTTTGAAAGTGAAACCGGAATTTTGATTCCTGTTGATACCAAAGCTGGAGACCGATTCTCGAAGAGGTATCAATTTTTAACCGGTCAGAAGAAGGAAGTCTGGATCAAATGGCGTTGTGCCAAAGTAAGGGAACTGTTTCTGAAAATGAGCGATATTATTGTTAAAGCACGCCCTGACATGCGTCTGACTGTTACGATGTGGACAGAGACCACCATTCCCGGGTTATTGGGGATGCCCGATAAACCATTGCACCAGATTTTTGCGCGCAAATCGTTGTATGAACTTTACCGGGAAGGTGGATTTGATGCAGCGCTTTATCACAACGATCCGGGGATTGAAATCGATTATTCGATGGTCCCGTCTCGTGACCGCGATTCCTGGGGATCATCGGGATTAGAATCGCCGCTTGAAAAAAATTCTACCTTCAGGGATCACGATTATCTGGATCAAACCACCCTTAATGTTGTGGCCAACCAAAAAAAGCCAGGGGCGTTTATTTTTGATTCATGGGTGGAAGCCTGGGGTAAAAATTCCTGGTTCCCCTGCGATCCCAATGATCAACAGGCCAAAGATTTGAAAGTGATGAATGGAAAACCGGCTGAAGGAATCTGCCGCATCAATTCGGAATATCCCAAAGATAATTTCTGGTGGGATTCTCAGTTGCGCATCACCCCGCCGTTTCAGGGTGGAATCCACTACCTGGAATCATTTACTCACGCTCTGGCAGAGCTCGATGCCTGCAGGATTACACGGGGAGGTTTATTTGTGGATACCGGACATGCCTCATTGATGAAGGGTTTTGCCAGTGCCTATCGCACTTTGCCGGCAGAAAAATTCGAGACTATCGGTTCTACAACTGACCCGGTTGCGGTTCGCACGCTAGTTTCGGGCGATAAACGGTTCCTGTATCTGGTCAACCGCGAATATTATCCTGTCAAAGTGAGGTTAAAGCTTGAAAAAAACACAAACCAGATAACTGATCTTGTGACCAACCAGACGATTAAAACATTAACCGAATTAGATATTACCTTAAATCCATACGAGCTCCGTTCATTAGGAATGGATCCCAAAGCAGTGATTGAAGGTTTCAATACTACAACTCCTGCCGAAATCGTAGCACAGTTAAAACGAATTTTTAATAAAGCAACAGTGAATGTCGGGTTGCTGAATAAGTGCAAAACCGAATTGCCCGTTGGTGCAGCCAAATTACTTTCAGAAATAAGAGTGGGGTTTGAAGAGAAACGTTATGCCTGGGTACGACGTGCACTGGACAGTTATCCGATAAGGAAATGTGATGAATTGGCACATCCAAACATAGGTGTTAAGTAATATGGCAAGAGTAACGTTTAACCTACCGCCGGGTGTGATTGTGTTTCACGAATAACTCTTTTTTCAGGTAAAGTGATAGGGGGTAAATAAACTGCTCTCTCAGTACAGGTAAATATTGGAAATTTTTCAATAATAAAAAGGTGCGGAGTACCGCAAGATTTGTAGAAAAGATCAAAAACCGTTGTTGAAAGGTACAGCGTACCGTAATATTATTCCTCCTTCTATGTGTCACCTGAGAAGATATTGCGGTACGCTGTACCTGATTCAAGTAATTTCTAATTCTTTTTCTAAAAATATAGACGGTGCTCTGCACTTTTGAACGTTAAAGTCGCTTAATTAATATTGAAATTATGCAAGAGAAATTTATCAATAATATTTATGTCCTAATCTTCGGTTTCTTGTTTCTGATTGATTTTCCAACATTAGCTCAGAAACTGCCCCAAAGGCCGATTCTGACCAAATTACCCTTTGCCTTTTGTGCCGATGGACAGACAGTGATGGAAAATACTCCGGTTCTTTTTAAATCACAAGTACTGCTGGTTGCCAATTTCAGGCCATCAGGCGGTTCCAATGTGGCGGAAAAGGATTCTTATTTGTGCATCCAGGATCTGCAAACCGGGAAAGAGGTTGCCCGTTTCGGGACAGCCCATTCATTTGCTTCCGCATATGTGAAGGATAGTATGTTAAATGTGTATGCGCTTGACTTTTCGGCTACAGGTCAGGTTTGGAAACCAAGTGGAATTGACCGTTTTATGACAACTGATCTGAAGACCTGGAAAACCGAAAAGGTCATGATCCCTGAAGGTGGTGAACATCTTTTTAATACATCGGTTTGCAGGGATGAAAAGGGCTATCTGATGGCTTATGAGTCGGATCAGCCGGTTCAGTTTTGTTTCAGATTTGCCCGATCGAATGACTTGTCGAAATGGGAAAGGATTCCGGGGTTAACATTTTTAGGTGAGCATCACGAGTATTCGGCCTGCCCCGTTATCCGTTATCATAAACCTTATTATTATGTCATCTATCTGCATGCTCCCCTTGAAGGGCATAACGGTTGGATTTCGTATATGGCACGTTCCACAAACCTCGAAAATTGGGAATTAAGTCCTTATAACCCAATATTGGAAGCAGGGGCTGGTGAAGGGTCAAATAATTCGGATGTCGACCTGATAGAAATTGATGGGAAAACCTATCTCTATTATGCAACAGGCGATCAGGCAACATGGGGGACTGTGCGTGTAGCCATGTACGACGGACCAGAAAGAGAATTCTACGAAACACATTTTCCTTCAAAGACGAAACACATTTTAATCTCAACAAAGCAATAGACAAATCAAATGCAAAATTTATCACGCAGAACATTTCTTAAAACAGCATCAACCTCTGCTGCCGGAGCAATTTTAATTCCAAATCTATTAAGCTGCTCACCCAATAACCGGTTAAATATTGCGGTGATTGGTGTTGGTGGCCGGGGAAAGTCAAGCTGGACACAGGTCCCGATGGAGAGTATCGTCGCCATGTGCGATGTGGATGACCGACAATCGGCTGAAGGTTTTAAAGCATGTACCAAGGCCAGAAGGTATAAGGATTTTCGGAAAATGTTTGATGAAATGGCCAGGGATATTGATGCTGTGATCATTGCCACACCCGATCATACCCATTTTGCAGCGGCCATGGCGGCTATAGAACTTGGAAAACATGTATTTGTAGAAAAACCCCTGACACATAATATCTGGCAGTCGCGCACCCTTAAAAAGGCAGCCAAATATTATGGTGTTGTTTCACAGATGGGGAATCAGGGGCATACCACTGACGGAATCCGCAGTGTAAAAGAGTGGTACGATGCAGGTTTACTCGGACAGGTAAGAGAGGTCATTGCCTGGCAACCTGGATTTGACAAAGCAAATGGGGGTGCTTTTGTCCCGTCAACAACCTTTCCGCCGGAAGGGCAGCCAGTACCTAAGGAACTTGACTGGGATTTGTGGCAGGGACAAGCTGCAGCGCGTCCATACAATAAAGTTTATGTTCCCGGTGACTGGAGAGGATTTTATTACTATGGGAATGGGCAATTAGGCGACTGGTGCTGCCATACCCTGGATGCCCCATTCTGGGCGCTGGATCTTGGAACCCCGCATACTGTGGTAGGTGAACAATTGAATCCGATCCCTGATCATACCTTCGTTTCTGAACAATCATTGGTAACCTGGCAGTTTGCTGCTCGTGGCAATAAAGCTCCTGTCACGATGAAATGGTATGAAGGCTTCGGAAAACCGGCTTTAAGACCTGAATGGGGAATTGAGGAACTTCCAAAAGAGGGAATGATTATGATTGGTGACAAAAAAACATTGATTACTGGCATGCGCCCTAACGATGCCCGACTACTGGTTCCACTGGAAGAATGGAATGAATTCTTAAAAAATCCACCAGCAAAAACTATTCCCCGGATATTGGAAGAAAAGCCTGTTCAGGAATGGGTCACTGCGATCAAAAATCATACGCTACCCGGATCAAACTTTGACTATGCCGCCAGTCTCGTTGAAATGGCCCAGGTGGGTGTTTTGGCTCAACGATTTGGAGGCACAATTAACTATGATGCGAAAAACATGAAAGCTTTGGGCCGGCCAGAGTTGGATCAATTCATCAAAGAACCGGCACGAAAAGGGTGGTCTTACGGAGAGAAATTATAAATAAATATTCTATTATTTTTAATTCGTTGAAAATCAAAACAATAAACTTTTTTGTTTGTCAAATAGGGCTGTTCCGGAAGATTGTTATTATGATCCTCTTGATTTCTGTCAGTGTATATTTACAGGGAACAAACTATTATTTTGCTGCCATAGGTGACGACATCTTAAACTCAGGTGTTGTGAAGAGTTCACCCTGGAGAAGTATCCAAAAGCTGAATGATACCATGTCAGGGCTTCAGCCTGGTGATTCGGTTTTCTTTCGCAGGGGGGATGTTTTTAATGGGGAGATCCGGATAAGAGCAAAGGGAACCTCAGGGTCTAATATCTTTTTTGGCGCTTATGGTTCAGGTTCAAAACCTGTAATCAACGGTTTGTCCGGGATTACTGACTGGAAAAAGGTGGGTCTGAATATCTGGGAAGCGTTATGCTCTACCAGTTATGATCAGGTGAATAATTTATTTATCAATGGCAAATTGCAACAGATCGGAAGATGGCCAAATAAAACCGCCCCCAATCAAGGTTATTTGTCAATGAAATGGAGCTCCGGAAGTACCCGGTTGAGCAGTAAGGCAATACCCGATGCCGAGGTCTGGAAGGGTGCTGATCTGATGGTCAGAACAAACCGATGGGTCATCGACTGGTCACCGATTCTCTCGACAAAAGGGGATACAATGACGATCCCACCAACGAGTTACGATATTGATCGTGAGTTTGGTTTTTTTGTCTGTAACCATCCCGGGACACTTGATCAGAAAGGAGAGTGGTGTTTTAACAAGGATACAAAAAAGATTACCCTCTATTCTGAAAAGGATCCGGCTACACTTGTTATTGAAGTCCCGATAGCGGGCGAACTGATTTCAATCAAAAAGCAACAGTTTGTTACCATTGAAGACCTTGTTTTAAAGGGTGCGCTGAAAAATGCAGTGCTGGGGGATAGCTGCCGGAATATTACTATTAGAAATACTGAAATTGTGAGTTCTGCTAAAAATGGAATTACATTTAAAACCTGCATAAACACGCTGTTTGAAAAGAATAAAATTGTTGATGCAGTAAACAATGGTCTTGCATTCTTTGATTGCAGAGGCTCGGTGATCCGCGGAAATGAGATCAGAAATGTAGGACTAAATCCCGCAGTTGGATCATCCGAAAGTACAACCTTTATCGGTTTGGGGATCTCTGGGAGCTCAAATCTGATCGAATATAACCGGATTGACAGTGTCGGTTACATCGGCCTGCGGTTTGACGGTGATTCGACGATTGTGAGTCACAATGTCATCTCCAACTATTGTATAATCAAGGATGATGGTGGGGGAATTTATACATGGAACGGCGATCTTCCTCCAAATGTGTCTCGCAAAATTATCGGGAATATCGTCAGTAACGCCATCGGTGCCGGTTTCGGCACAAATGACTCGCTGAGTAATTCGGCTGAGGGGATTTACATTGATGGCGGAAGCCATGATGTAGAGGTTATCGGCAACACAGTTTTCAACTGCAGTAATATTGGCTTATTTATTAATAATGCCAGCAAGATCGTCGCACTGAATAATCTTGTGTTTAATTGCAAAACAGAACTTCAGATGCGGGCCGAAGGGATGCCGCTGATGACCAACCGCCAAAATGTAGTCAGGAAAAACACCTTTGTTTCCAGAACTTCATCTCAAAGAATCGGCAATTTTATAACCGATGAAGAGATGGACGGAATCAGGCGGATGGGGATCGTTGACAGTAATTGCTATAGTCGTCCTGCTGATCCTGATATGATTATGTCGTGTTCCTATAAATCAGCCGGTCATGATTTTCATAATACTCATTCACTCAAAGAGTGGCAAAATCAGTATGGATATGATCTGCATTCATCATCTGGTCCGGTAAGGTATCCTTACCTAATTAACAAAACAGGTGCACCACGCAAAATTACCTGGGGTTATTATAACAATGGGAGGGATGTCTGGTACGATGAAGGAACCATCTCCAAAAACGAATTTGGTAAGGTTGTTAAAAACCTTACCGGAACTACCCCCGGTTCTGCAAACGGGATGAACAAATTCCTGATCCTTGCCTTGACTATTGACTTCAGAAGAGATATACCGAAGAAGTACCTGCTACGTTTCGAAACCAAAGGGAAACCAGGCGAAATGATCAAAGCCAACTTCAAGACCAGGGATAACCAAATAGTTTGTTCGCGTGAATTTCACTTAACCCCGTCTTATCAAAAAAATGAACTACTTTACATTCCGGCTTTTGCAAACATCCCGTTTGAACGGGTGAATTTTGAGTTCAGTGACCCGATATCACCGGTTCAGATCAGAAACATCTCTTTTCAGGAGGCTGACATCACTAATAACGATCCCACGTACAATTTTCAATTACTGGTGAACGATTCGGGGGTGTCACGAGTGATTCCGGTTAGAAACGGTTATGTGGATATCTCCGGAAATGCAATGGGAAATTGGGTAGAGCTCAAACCCTATTCATCTGTTCTGTTATTTACAAAGGAATCAGTTAGTCATTATGAGGAGGATCGGCACGACAGGTTGAATTAACCTTTGCGAGAAAAAGGCAAATGATAAAGCACTTAAATAAATTAACCATGTATCTAATTAAAAAGTATGTATTCGCGGTTTTCTTAAGTATGCTATGCCATATCTCCTTTTCGAAAGAGGTGATTTTGAATAATCGGGCGGGGATTTGCACCCAAAAGATCACCTTAAACGGAAATAACTGGAGAATAGCAACCGACAGCAGTAATGTTGGGCTTCAGAAGGAATGGTTTATAACACCTCCAATCTCCGATTCCAAACAGACCCCGGTCCCATGGGTCATTCAGGATATTTTTCATAATTATCATGGCGTAGCGTGGTACTGGCGTGAATTTGAAACCCCGAAGAATCTTCATCCAAAGGGTCGTTATCTGCTGAGATTTAGTGCGGTTGATTATTTCGCTGAGGTCTGGGTAAATGGTCAAGCGGTCGGAAGTCATGAAGGTAGTGAGACCCCTTTTGAGTTCGATGTTACCGGTCTCTTAAATCCGGGTGGAAAGAACCTGCTTGTCGTTCGCGTACTCAATCCAACTTACCGGCCGATTGATGGTATTTCGTTAAAAGACACCCCTTCCGGTGCCAAACAATACCCTTATGCGGGGAATGCCGCCTATAATTCCGGAGGGATCATCGGGGACGTGGAATTACAGTCCGTTCCTGCAGTACGTCTGAATGATTTGTTTGTTGTGCCGGACTGGAAAACGGGGAAAGTGAAGATACAAACAACTATTTTGAATACGGACTCCAAAGCAACCATATCAAGTGTGACGTTCGAAATTTCGGAAGCACGTACTGGATTGGCGGTGGCTTTGGAAAATTACGTACGAAAAATTGAACCGGGGACCAACAGTGTTGAGGCTGAGATTCAGGTACCCGACCATAAATTGTGGTGCCCCGATGAGCCAGTGCTGTACCGCATTACTGCTTCTGTACAGACGCAGAGCTCTGTGGATGAGCAATCTGTTCGCATTGGCTTTCGCGATTTTCGCTTTGAAAATGGGTATTTCAGACTTAACGGGAAACGGATTTTTCTGAATGGTGCTAATTTCAGTACCCATTATCCGGTGGGTTATACCGTTCCTTTGAATGAAAACATGTTGAGGCAGGATGTCATCAATTTGAAGTCGTTGGGTTTTAACTTTGTACGTATTCCATTTGGTTGCCCGAATCCTCGCGTACTCGATATCTATGATGAATTGGGAATCATGGTGCAACAGGAACATTTCGGATGTTGGCAGATGGGCGACTATGCCGGATATAAATATCCTAAACCGAATAATATCAATGATTTATTAGTTAAAAGGTTTGAAAATTCAATTCGGCGGGTTATCCTACGTGACCGGAATCATGCCAGCTTGGTGATGTGGGGAGTTCTTAATGAAATTCCGGATGGCATCATCTTTCGAAAAGCAGTCGAATTGCTCCCTTCTCTGAGGGTGCTCGATCCTTCCAGGCTATTTGTGTTAAACAGCGGAAGATTTGACGGAATAAAAGAGATCGGCAGCATGAGCAGTCCCGGTTCCAATACCTGGAATATCAGGGAAAGCGAATTAAAAGATTGGCATCCCTATGTGTGGATACCTTACAGTCCTCAAACGCTGGATGAACTTTCAGGCAGATCAAACACTTCAGGTCAAAAGATCTATATCAGTGAAACCGGTCTCTGTTTTCCTGTCGATTTACCCACAGAACTTGGCGATTTTCAGCAATGTGTTAAGGATCAGTCTGATGATGCCCAATATTTCAAACGCCAATATAATAAATTGCTCGTTGATTGGACAAAGTTTGATATGGGCAATTGCTGGGCTCGTCCAGAAGATTATATTAAAGATGCCTATAAAACGGCAAGTTCATTGCGTGAAATGGCCGATGCCGCGATACGATCAAATCCTTTTGTGGTCTCTTACACCCCTACCAATGGAGTGGCAGATTGCGTGGTAGGAGAGAGTGTCGCTACTAATTTCCGAAGACTCAAACCCGAACTGATTGGCTCTGTTTTATTAAGCAATTCTTCACTTCGCTGGTGCATGATGACTGAACCGCAAAGCATTTACAGCGGGAATAAAATCAAATTAAGAGTCTCTTTTTCAAATTTGGATGTGTTACGGGCGGGAAAATACCCGGCAACAATTCAGGTAGTGGGCCCTGATCTAAAGTCGGTCTATGAGAAAAAGGTGTTTGTCAATATCTCTGAAGCCAAAGATGGAGTGGAGTCCCCATTTGCCCAAACAATATTGACCGAAGATATTATGGTCAACGGGCCGGCTGGTAAATATCAGTTTTTGGCCACATTGGATCATGGAGGAACTGCAGTAGGGGGGGAAACAGAGTTTTATGTGACCGATAAATCCAGGCTTCCTCAACTGCCTGCTGAGATTGTCCTGTGCGGTAAAGATTCGGTGGTCACGAACTGGCTGAAGGAACATCATGTCAAAACGCTTCCGGTTAACAAGGCAAATCAATCGAAAAGAGAGGTGATTTTAATTGCAGGTAAAGCACCGGACAGTACAACCATGGTAACCCTGGCACGTCAGATGGAATGCGGAAGTATTGCCATATTCCTTTCTCCGGGAACATTCAGGAGCGGTAATAATTCTACACGCTGCCTGCCTCTCGCAAACAAGGGGGTAATTGAATCAATGGATCATGTGGCCGGTTACTATCGGGCTGATCGCTGGACAAAGATTCATCCGATTTTTGATGGGATGCCTGCCGGGGGAATGATGGATTATCGGTATTTTCGCAATATTATTTCACTGGATGCACTATCACAGGAGTATTCAACTGTGGCAAAGGATGGCTATTCGTATGAAGAAAGGTCTTCTGCACTTAATTATCCTGCGGAGACTGTATGTGGCGCAACACGTATTTGCGATAACTATTGTTCAGGAATCCATATTGGAGTGTGGCATTTTGGTCAGGGACAATTTATAGTGAATACCCTTCACATCCTAGAGAACCTGGGTAATGACCCGGCTGCTGACCGGTTGTTCTGCAATATGCTCAATTTTGCCTCCATCGATATGAATAAACCGATGGCAAAATTGCCTGAATATTTCAACCGAAAACTGACTGAAATTGGATATCAGAAATAGTACTATTGGACAATCAAATATGAAAACTACCAGTAAAACGACAGACGAATCTGCTCAATTCGTGACGAATAAGACGACGAAAAGCCCTGACATTTTTCCAGGTCTTCAACGTCGGAATTTTCTGAAAACGGCTGGCATGATTGGCGGATCGGCCTTATTTGCCCATTTTGCAAGGGCATCTTCCAGCGAAGTACAAAAGGGATTAACCATTGAGTCTGATACCTCTGAAGGGGGAAGAGGAGAAAAAACTAAAGAACTATTTCAATCACTCGATTTCCGGAAAGTGAGTGTAGGTGGAGAAATCGGGCGCCGCATCGGAATTACAGTTAACAATAATTTGCTCCAGCTCGATGTCGACAATGATTTTCTGCTCCCCTTCCAGCAGAAAAAACACGAGGGTAAAGGGTATAGCGACTATGTGGGACTAGGAAAATTGATTGATGCTGCAGTCCGGTTTGCCGCTTATACAAAAAACGGGAAAGTCATTGCGCTGAAGAAACATATCATCGGTGAACTGATTAAGACCCAGGAACCTGACGGCTATATCGGGATCATGGTAAAAGAATCCCGCATGTGGGGATTGTGGGACCTTCACGAGATGGGTTACATCATCATGGGACTTTCGGGCGATTACCACCATTTTCATGAAAAAGATTCATTGAAAGCCGCACAAATGCTGGCCGATTACATGATCCAACGATGGTCAACGATGCCTGCCAACTGGCAGAAATTTGGAGCCATTGGGCTGGATAGTAATATTCTTGCCCTTTACCAGGAGACAAATGAAAAACGATATTTGAATTTCTGTATCGAACAGTGTGCTTTGGCTGATTGGAAACCGACAACTACAAAGGGATCAAATCCCACCTTAAACGGCCATGTATATTCTGATCTTGACCTGTGTTCTGCACAACTTGAATTGTACCGTCACCAGCCTGAGGAGCGGTTATTGTCCTCAGGTCGACGTGCAATTGATTTTATGTGTAATGAAGATGGTTTGATGATCACCGGAGCAGCGGGCCTTTGGGAAGAGTGGTCTGATGATCAGGAGGGTCGCGGATTTGTAGGTGAGACCTGTGCGACAGCATACCAGATCCAAATATTTGATCATTTCGTTCGGATGAGTGGCAGTGCCCGATATGGTGATATTCTTGAACGTATAATTTATAACACCTTGTTTGCTGTCCAGTCGCCCGATGGGAGAAGACTCCATTATTTCACTCCTCTGGAAGGTAAACGCAACTATTTTGAAAAAGACACCTATTGTTGCCCCAATAATTTTCGCCGGATTGTGTCTAAACTTCCCGCGTTTATTTATTACCGGTCAGCCAAAGGAGTAGCTGTCAATTTATATACCCCTTCAGAAACTTCGATCACTCTAAATGATGAATTATCGCTGAAAATCAGGCAGGAGACAGAATACCCGGGTAATGGCACGGTTTTAATTCATCTTGATCCGTCCAAACCGGCGAAGTTCCCATTACAATTACGTATCCCGAAATGGTGCGAAAAGGCTTCTGTAAATATCAATGGGGAAACATACAATGAACCAATCGTATCCGGGAAATTTCTCTCCCTTGAGCGAGTGTGGAACCCGGGCGATCAGGTCATCCTGGATATGGCGATGCCCTTTAGAATGGTGCTCGGGCGCAAACGTCAGTCTGGACGGGCTGCAGTGATGCGTGGTCCGATCGTCTTTTGCCTTAATCCTGCCCAAAATGACCAACTTCTGAAGATGGATGCCGCCGACATCTCCAGCTACATGATCGATCCAAATTCACTCAAACTGATATCCGGCGATTCGACTTTGCATCCAAACGGCATGGCGTGCTCAGTTGATGCCAATGAACGTACATTTAGTCTGGGAACCCGGGAAAAGAGCTTGAAATTGACAGAATTTCCCGATCCCGAAGGAAAGGTTGTTTATTTCCGAATACCTTATTTTAGTGTTGCAGTTCAGGATGAAATATTATTCGGGAAGAACCCTGGCTAACGCAATTTAAAGGTCAAACGCTATCAAATATTGAAAAAAATGAAAACAGTAAGACAGCAGGTCGTTGGAGATATTTTGTTGACTGTAATCCGGGTAGGTATTGGTTGGCATTTTTTATACGAAGGATTATCAAAGCTTCTGGCTATCAATTGGACATCGTATTCTTTCCTGGTTAAGACTACCGGTGTATTTTCACCTTTTTACCATCTTCTGGCTTCAAATCCTCTTGTCCTTAAATCCGTAGATCTTTTAAATATCTATGGACTCCTGTTTATTGGATTAGCCCTTTTTGTTGGGTATTTCGTGAGGCTTGCATCGCTTGCCGGATTTCTGCTGATGGTTCTCTATTATTTTGCCTATCCTCCCTTTGGTGCCTCAATCATTGCACAGGTAGACGAGGGAAGTATCTTCATTGTAAATAAACTGTTTATTGAAGGTTTTATACTCCTTTTCTTTACCCTGATTACTGCCAGAGGATATGGAATTGATGAACTTCTGAGATTGATAAAGAAAAGGTCGCGTGAAACAACGCTCCCCAGAAAGGAACAACGTATTATCAATCAGCAGACTCGTCGTGATGCAATAATAAATCTCTCAACAATTCCTGTCCTTTGCGCGGTGGGATGGAGCGGAATCCGAAATCTCAGGAATGAAGGGGTTGATGTGATGACCGGAGCTACGATACTAGTTGGCGAATCTGCGCTTGAAGATTTGAAGGGTGAGTTGCCTAAGGGAAAATTGGGAAGTCTCCGGATAAGTCGGTTAATTGCAGGGGGCAACCTGATCGGTGGCTGGGCGCATGCCAGGGATCTGATCTATAGTGAAATGTTGTTTAAAGCCTATAATTCTGAAAAGAAAATATTTGAAACGCTTATTCTGGCCGAGAAAGCAGGAATTGACACAATTAATATTGGTTTCCCTACGGGAGCAGTAATGGCAAAATACAAAAAACTAACTGGAAGTAAGATTAAGGTAATTACTCAGGTGGCTCCGGGCGGTAAGAGCTCAGAGATCTTTGACCAGATCAACCAGGCGATCGATCTGGGTTCCGATATTCTCCAGGTACAGGGGAATCATACCGACGTCTGCGCACGCGACGGTAAACTGGATGTTATTCAGAAAATGCTGGAAAAGATGAAAGGTCAGGGCTATGTGGCAGGCTTGGGCGCTCACTCCCTGGAATCATTAATCCGATGCGAACATAATGGAATTACCCCTGACTATTATATGAAAACAATGCACCACGATAATTACTGGTCAGCACATCCAAGGGAGTTTCGCGAGCCTTTTGAAGTGATGAATGGCAGTAAATCGGATCACAACAAGTTTCATGATAACCTATTCTGCAACAATCCCGAACAGACAGCAGAGTTTGTGAATAAAACAAAAATTCCGGTAATGGGATTTAAGGTACTGGCTGCAGGGGCAATTCATCCTGAAGATGGGTTTAAATGGGCCTTTAAGAATGGAGCTGACTTTATATGCGTAGGAATGTTTGATTTTCAGCTGGTAAATGATGTGAACATCTGCATAGATACGCTGAAAAATCTTCAGGGGCGAACCCGGGAGTGGTATTCATAACCCGGAAAAGGTTAATTTTTATCAATGAAAAAGCAAAGGTTAAAATACAAATAACTATCTGTTTCGCAAAAACAGAACTCTTTGCTGGTTAGTTATTCACCAGAAGAAAATAAGACCAAACCCATCAAAGGGGTGAATTCCGAAAGACCTTAAAAGTTGAATTTTTTTTAAAGAGAATAAAAAATGAGAATATTTAAGAGTTTATTAGCTGAAATTGAGAAGGCAATGAAAAGAAAAGTAAAATCTCTCCTTTCATTTCTATTGAATATCCTATTCATTTTAGGGACATTTTATTTAGTAAATGGCTTTACGTCAATTTCAAACAGCGCATTTGGACAGGTTAAACCAGCTGGAGCAACCACTGTTTATAACACAAATAGAAATACCATTTCAGCCTCTATTAGAGGGATAACAATGGATATTCAAGGTGAAAGCCTTGTACTTGCTTCTACACTGCCAGGAAAACTATGTTTTGATTCATTGGTAAACAGAAGTGTAATAGTTCGGAGTACTTATCTACGATATAACTCAAAATGTAAGGTTTATTCAGAAGGAATTGATTACACTGTCGATTACAATAAAGGCGAGATTACGAGAACAATTAACTCAGTTATTCCGGATTATTCTAAAAATATCCTTTATGGACTGAAAGACTTTGACCATACAAAATTCTCTGATTTCTCTAATCATCCTTATTTTATCTGGGTAGACTATGTAACGAAAAATGGCGAACGTCTTGCACAACCTAATAACCAAAGTAAATACCTGGTTAATTTTCGAAAAAAGTTGGAAAATGGCGTACCTGTCACAATCGTTTCATATGGCAATAGTATTACTGCTGGCGGTGAGACTTCGGCAACAGAACTAAGGTTTCAGTCAATATACGGAAATTATTTGAAAAGTATTTTTCCAAAAGCAAACTTAAAGATTGAAGACGTCTCAATCCCAGGCTATTCTTCTACGCAAGGCATTGATTGGTGGGACGCTTATATAGGAAAAACCTCTCCTGATCTTGTATTGGTAGGATGGGGTATGAACGATCATAATATTGGTGGGAATACGCCGGAACAGTTTAAAAAGAACCTTGTAAAACTCGTTGGAATGATAAAAGAAATGAAAAAAGCTGAAGTTATACTCTATTCTTCATTCCCGCCAAATAATGACTGGCATTTTGGAAGTCATTCCATGGAACTTTATGCAGAAGCAACAAAACAGGCAGCATTAGAGGCTAATTGTGCTTACGTAGACGTCTTTAATACATGGGTTAAAGTTCTTCAAAGAAAAGATCAATCGTCGTTACTGGGGAATAATATTAATCATCCTAACGACTTTGGCCATTGGTTGTATGCTCAGGCATTTGAAGCTATGTCTTTCTGGCAATAACAAATTAATAATGAAACCCCCATGAGCAAAAGCTCGCCAAAGAGCATGAAAATAAATGAGGGTTCCATGTGGCCTTTAAAAATCAAATTATTTTCACTTGAATTAGTATGATGATGAAGTCCTTCTTTCAATTACTGGCTGTAGTTTATTTCTTGTTCCCTGTTCAGGGTATGACACAAAATCCAAAATGGGATGCCGTTGCTCCGGGAGTTTGGAAAACCGTGGTTGGTGATCCTGAAAAGTATGATTTACTGAAAGCTGCCGGTGTTCAACCCAATCTTGAGGCGTTGGCTAAACTTGGAAACGCGGATTTTCCCCTCTCATCCAATGAAATTGTCGCAGAGGTCTCTGATGGCAAAACAGTCCTTCGTTTTCCGCTTGTCAAAGAGGAACAGCTTTACGGATTCGGATTGAATTTTAAAACCGTGCAACAGCGGGGTAGAATCATGCAATTACATGTGGATCATTATGGTGGAGAAGACAATGGCAGGACACATGCTCCGGTACCGTTTTATGTCTCGGATAAAGGATACGGCGTATTCGTGAACAGCGCCCGGTATATCAAGGTTTATGCCGGTACAGCGGTAAGGAAGGATAGCCCCAATGCACCTGCAGCCCATGACCGGAATACCGATAAGGATTGGTCCGCCAACCCTTATTCCGATGCCGTTGAGATGCTGGTCCCGGCCAAGGGAGTTGAAATCTATGTTTTTGCCGGTTCAACCATCCTTGATGTGGTACGCCGTTTTAACCTTTTCAATGGTGGCGGGTGTTTACCTCCACGATGGGGACTTGGTTTTACCCAACGGGTACGTGCCCTCTTCAAGGCAGACGAAGTCATTGCAGAGGCAAAAGCCTTTGCTGAAAAAGGATATCCACTCGATTTTATAGGATTGGAACCTGGCTGGCAAAGCAAATCGTATCCCTGTAGTTTTGAGTGGGACAAAACCCGGTTTCCGGATCCTGAAGGGTTTGTGAAGACCATGAAAGGGATGGGTATCCGGTTGAATCTGTGGACAAATCCTTATGTTTCTCCCGTCTCCCCGATTTACCGGAAAATATTTCCTTTGTCAGGATCACATAAAGTGTGGGATGGTTTAGTGCCAGATCTAACCCTTGCCGAGGCACAAAATATTGTTGCCGGTCAATTGAAAAAAGATCAGATTAACCTTGGAATTGGTGGATATAAAATTGATGAATGTGATGGTTTCGATGGATGGCTCTGGCCCGATGTGGCAAAATTTCCTTCGGGAAACAGCGCTGAACAGATGCGCCAGACTTATGGTGTTCTACTTCAAAAGATGACCACTGATTTGTTTCGCCAGAATAACACACGGACTTACGGACTGGTCAGGGCATCCAACGCAGGTGGTTCCTCCTTCCCGTATGTCATTTATAACGATTATTACAGTCATGAAGATTTTATCACAGCGCTGATTAACAGTAGCTTTTGCGGAGTTTTGTGGACACCTGAAGTTCGTGGCTCATCGGGCGGAGAAGAGTGGGTTCGCCGGATGCAAACCGTCTGTTTTTCACCCATGGCCATGATCAACGCCTGGGCTGATGGAACAAAGCCATGGTCATTCCCGGAAGTGGAAAAGGAAGTGAAAAAAATAGCGTTGCTCAGAATGCAATTGATCCCTTACTTTTATTCTGAATTTGCTAAATACCATTTTGAAGGAACACCACCATTTCGCGCCATGAATCTTGAACCTGGCTTCGGGGCGAAAGCGGTATCAGAACTCAAAAATGCCAATCCGGGTGAAAATCCATATGCCTTATCGGTTACCAAAGAGATAAAAGACCAGTATATGGCGGGTGAATACCTGCTCGTCGCACCTTTATTTAAAGGGCAAACTGGTAGGGAAGTGATTCTTCCGAAAGGAAAATGGTTTGATTTTTACACCGGTGAATATGTTGGGGATGGGGAGGTAATCAAAGTTACCTCCGGATTGGATCACATTCCCGTGTTCGTCAAAGACGGCGGGATTATTCCAATGATGCCACCACTTTTGCATGCCCCGGCTGCCAGAGAGAAATTTGACCTTGAAATCAGTTACTACGGCTCTAAACCTGGCACCTATAAACTGTATGACGACGATGGAGATACATTTGACTACGAAAAAGGTGTCTACTCATGGCGTGAATTAAAGGTAACACCCAACAAAAAAGGGAAACTTACCGGCACAATTTCAAAAGCAAACAAAGGTAAACCCGACAACATTGGGATAGTTACCTGGAAATTTCTGACTGACGAAAACAAATAAAGATGAGCTGTAAGAATTTGGTTAAAGCTGTTTCTGCGGTAATTTCTATCCTGATAATCATATTATTGATTGGGTGCAAAACAACTTCAGAGTCCAAACATAAATCGAAGCAGGGTAAATGGATCAGTAAGCGGGTTATAACGTTTACTCCTATTGTCGGGGGTGTCGGACTTATTAATGAAGATGGTACAAACGAACATTACCTGCAGTTGCCGGAGAAAAAGGATAGACGTTGGTCAGGTCTTGGTCCAATATTTCCAGATAAAATGCATTGTCTTTTAACGAGTTATGATAATTATAGCATAGTGGCCAATGTAACCGGGAAAATGTTCAACAGGCTCTGGAAGTACAACTTGTCCACAGGAGAACTTACCGAGCTGATAACTAAAGAGCGTCCGGCAGATCAGGTTTTCTGCGCAGCTCTTCTATCTGATGGTCAGCATATGCTTTGCAGCGTAAGCACAGAAAACCATAAAAACCAGGTTTTATACCTCACCGATATGGATGGAAAGGAATGGAAATTGATTTCAGGTCAGGAATTTGTTTATGGGATACAGGTAAATCACAACGAAACCCGCATTGCCTTTCATGTAGCGTCGGAGGGATACTCCATAAATACGACCGATATGGAAGGGAAAGACCGGAAACATGTGGCTGGAAAGGAGGGTCATCTGTTTTTCGGCCCGGAGTGGAGCCCCAACGATCAATGGCTGGCTTATCTGGATTGTGACACCAAAAAAGAACCTTCGCACCATTACGCCGATTTGTGTATTGGACGTCCGGATGGGAGTGAACACAGGATGGTTACTGTAGGTCAGTCACAATACTTTGGTACGGCATATGGCGCAAAAGAGCATCGGGGCGGGGGATCAAATACAACATCATGGACTCCGGATGGAAAATACCTGATCTATTCCAAATTATCCCCGGGAGCTCATCATGATGCTGCCTATAAGCCCGAACTGGGAAATCACCTGGAGAATGTATTTAGTCCCGAAAGTGCAAAAGGGGGATGTTCAATAAATCTTCTTGACCCTTTCTCGGGTAAAGAAATTCCTGTCACTCAATATCAGGAAGGTAAGTGGGATTTCAGAGGAGTTGTCTCTCCGGATGGAAAAAGTCTGGTCTATACCTCGGCAAAAGTTGCCGGCAGGGGTGAGATTTACCTCTGCCACATAGATGGCACCGAAAATAAATTTCTGACAGCAGGCAAAGATGGTCTGGGTGCAGATTTCTCCCGTTGGCTGGATGTAATTGTAAAAGAAGATAGTCAGCTGGCTAAATAAATATTTATTACCCGTAACGGAGTGATTCAGAAAGGTGTAAATTCAGCCAGTTTCAGTCTAAAACGGGCATTCTTTCAAGATGATGTATAGAAATTCAAATTAGGTTTACCTAAAATTAATTTGAGCTAAAAGATAAATTATGAAAAAAAACAGATTTTTCAAAATAGCAGCAGCGACTCTATTTCTCTGTTTTTCGGTAGCTAATTCTGCCAGTTGTGTAAACCTTACAAAAGTTTTTAGCCTTGATGGCACATGGGGGTTGACTGGTTATAGTCCTGATAAATCACGACATGTTACTTTGGAAGGAACCGTACCCGGACAAGTTCATCCGGATCTTCAACGTGCAGGTTTAATTCCTGACCCATTTTGGAGAGATAATGCGGACCAATGTCAATGGCCCGAACACTGGGAATGGAGATACAAAAAAAACTTTGACTTACCGGTGGACTTTCCGACAAAAAGGGTTAAGCTTCAATTTGATGGACTGGATACCTATGCGGAGATTTATTTAAACGGAAGATTGGTTGGAAAGACAGAAGATATGTTCCTGCCTTATGAATTTGACATCAGCAACAGTTGGCTTCGGCTCTCAAATAACGTTCTTGAAGTACGGTTTAAGCCAATAGAAAGTTTGGTTGGGGAAGAGTCAAGGGAAAAACCGTTTTCTGCCGCCTTTGGAGATAATATGCGTTCATATGTGCGCCGAATGCAATGCACTTTTGGATGGGATTGGGTACATCGGTTTGTTACTGCCGGCATTTGGAAATCATGCCGGATTGTTTCTTATGATGATGCCCGGATTGATCATATTTTTGTTTACACCAAAAGTATCAAAGAGCATCAGGCAGAATTAAAACTTGAGCTTGGAACGACCATCTTTGAGAACAGCAATATTATGAGTAAGTTCCTTATTACTGATCCTAAAGGGAAAGTAGTCTGGACAAGATCAGAGAGAATAACCTCTCCTGTAATGAAATTCGATGTAACCATCAGTGACCCCCTTTTGTGGTGGCCAAACGGAGCAGGCGAACAGGCACTGTACCAAATTACCACAGTTCTTACTGATACCTTAGGAAGAGAATTGAATCGATACACCACCGAAACAGGTATCCGTACTGTATCGATAGAAGAATTGCCTGATGCGGATAATCAAGGTAAGTCTTTTACCCTTATTGTCAACGGGAAGAAAATTTTTGTAAAAGGGGGAAATTGGGTTCCTGCAGATCCTTTTCCATCACGGATTACCGGACAAAAGTACAATTTGCTAATTGCCCAGGCCCGCGATGCAGGAATGAATATGCTTCGTTCATGGGGTGGTGGAATATATGAGGCAGATGCCTATTGGCACGCGTGTAATCGTATGGGAATCATGGTATCCCAGGATTTCTTATTGGCATGTGCCGAATATCCTGAAAATGATACAAAATTTAAATTGCTGCTAAAACAGGAATTTGAAGCAAACATAAAGCGATTAAGAAACAATCCAAGTCTGGTTTTTTGGTGCGGGGATAACGAACTGGGGTTAAATTCCAAACCCGATGATAATTGGTCGTGTAAAAATTTACACCAGATAATGACGGCCCCTCTGGTTGCGAATTTGGATCCATCCCGTGTTTTCCGACTGACCAGCCCTTTTGGGGATGATTTGAAAACAAATAATTCTCCAAGATATGGTGATAGCCATATCTCCGGCTTTTTTAATGATGAAATTCGGGAAGGTGACCTGCACGATTATCGGAAAATTATCAGTAAATATTGTTCAGGTCGTTTTATGAGCGAAAATGCGGCAGCTGGCTCACCGCCTAAAAGGAGCCTTCTGAAATTTATGGACGAGCAAGATTTGAAAGGAAGCGAAATGTACGAATATCATACAAAAGATAATCCGTACACCTCAGGTGGCTTAACTCTTTTCCGAAGTTTGGAACGTTGTGCCACATTGTTGTATGGAGATCCCGAAAATAATAACGACAGACGCATAAGTCAGCTGGAATATACTCAATATGACTTTGTCCGGCTGGCTATGGAAGGTAGCCGGCGACTTAAATTTTACACCAGTGGTATTCAGTTTTGGATGTACAACGATTGCTGGCCGGCGTCAGGATGGAGCTTAATTGATTACTGGGGTAACCGTAAAGCGGCCTGGTTTGCGATGGCTTCCGGAGCTCGGCCTGTAATTGCTGCATCCGAAATGACCGAAAAATTGATAAAATGGTGGATATGCAATGACCTCAGTTCCGATGCCAATGTGAATGTTGAAGTGAAAGTGCAGCCATTAGCTGGTAAGGCAAAATGGGTAAAGCAAATAAAAATAAATGTTCCTGCGAATAGCAGCATGGTTGCCATGGAATTACCATTGGATGAAATGAAAGAAAAACTTGGAGATAATGCTGTTTTAGTCTGCGAGATAAGCTACGATAAAGGTTTTGACAGAAGCTATTGGACTGCGGGCTTACCAAAGGATACGAAATACCCGAAGACTACCTTGAAAATATCGCAGAAAAGAGAGAGTAATAAAGGTGAAATTACTATAAAATCAGATAAATGGGCACGAGTGATTACATTAAGTGCAGATGCAGATTTGGATTTTGAGGATAACTATTTTGAATTGTTACCCGGAGAGACTCGTGTAATTAACTGGAAATCAAGAGATTGTCCGTTTTCAGGACAAATAAGTGTTACTTGTTGGAATCAGTAACCAATTGGATTGCATTTGTAGATTACCGGTTTATATGCCGGTTCAAAAAATTTGAAATCTGATTTTTGAATGTTGTATAAATTAATTAGTAGTATTTTATGAAAAGTATTAAAGTGATCATACTCCTGAATTTCATCTTTGTGTTGGCGCTTAGTGGACAGGATAAAACTCAATCGCAATTTTTATTGAATAATAATGATTTGGAATTTCTGAAAGAATTGACAAAGGATGTCATGGAAAGTTCGCGCATCTATCCCGGACAAAAAATTGCGGATGGGTTTGGAGGAAACAGTACCGGAGGCACCTTAATAAGACCGGGAGGGAGAAGCTGTTATCCGGCATTCTGGATCAGAGATTATGCGATGTCCCTCGAAAGTGGTTTTGTAACAAAAGCGGAGCAGAAGCACATGCTGCAACTTACCGCTGCAACTCAGTGCGACCAGACATGGATCACCAGTTCGGGGAGTATGGTCCCGATTGGTGCAATTGCAGATCATGTCCGCATTGATGACCGTAAACCAATTTATTACCCAGGAACCTACGACTATAACAGTCAGGGTGGAAAAACCTGGGGAATGTTCCCTCCCTATGGCGATCAGTATTTCTTTATTCATATGGCTTATTTTTATGTAAAAACAACCTCCTCACGAAGGTATTTGCTCAGTGAAATCAATGGAATGCGACTGATCGACCGGTTGGAGATGGCTTACAAAGTTCCTCCAACCCAACAGGAAGGTGTCGTCGTTTACACAACCGATGAATTCCGGGGTGTCGATTTTGGTTTTAGAGATGCCATATCCATTACGGGTGATCTTTGCTTTCCCTCCATCCTCAAATACCGGGCTTCCGTTGAACTGGCTGAATTACTTGAATTGACGAATCGGAAAGATAAAGCTGAAGCATACCGGGCCACCGCAAAGCGACTAAAATCCGAGATTCAGAGTGTATTTTCAGACCAAAGGGGGATGCTTCTTGCTTCAACCGGAAAGAGCAAACAGGCCGATGTCTGGAGTACCGCTTTGGCCATCTATTTTGGATTGTTAGAAGGTGAACATCTGGAAATGAGCTGTCTGTTCCTGAGGGATGCCTACCTGAAAGGAACCCTGGCCTCCAGAGGAAATATCAGGCATGTGCTCACCTGTGACGATTTCAGCGAATCAACTGCGTGGGAAGTGAGTATTACCGGGAAAAACGGTTATCAGAACGGCGGATACTGGGGTACCCCTACCGGATGGGTCTGCAAAGCCATTGCTAAAGTGGATATTGCTGCAGCTAAACAACTTGCAAAAGAATACATTGACGATTTACGTACCGGTGACTATCGTAAGGGGCCTGACTTTGGCGCTCCCTATGAATGTTATAATTCTACCTCGGCACAAAATTCAGTTTATCTGACCACTGTTTCCTGCCCCTACAGCGTGTTTAAGGAGAAATGATAACTTAAATCAAAGATAGGTATGAACTTATTGAGAAAGAAAAGCAAATTGTTGCTGGTCATTGGACTTACGACCCTGTTTTACTGTTCCGTGTTATTGAGGAACGCTTATGGGGAAAATAAATATAAATGGGACATCAGACCCTTTGGAAATTTATCCTTTTGGTCTGACCAGACTGGTCTGTTAGGCAAAAGTCTCAATGATAAAGATCTGCATGAAATTCCTCAGTCTGCCCCATCAGAGTGGAACCTGGGAGTCCTGTGGAATGAGGAACGTGATGTTCATCAGATCGAGATTGTTTACGAAAATAAATTTTCAGAATCACTGGCAAGGGATACAAAAGTTCAGTACTGGTTTCATACCTGGCCCCAAAATGCCCCTAAGGGTCATAGTATCGAAGATAACCTTGACGATCCTTGGCAGGGGAAATGGATTACCGCGAATACTGAACACCGGATTAACGGGAACAGTGTAATCTATTCCTTTAAACCTTTAACTGAAGAAGAAAATGTGCGTGCAAATAACCTGCCCGGGTCTGTAATCTACCGAAGGACCCTGAAGATTAGGTTGTTGTATAATACACAGCCTCCAGGTATCCGGGATTTTAAGATATTGTCACCAACTATGCCCAAAAAAATGGCGATCCGCATCCAGTTTGATCATGCCAGGCTCGCAGGGAAGCAGATCAACGGTACCCTTCAAATATTTAACGGGGAAATTGAAAAGGTTTCGGGATGGAAATGGGAAGCAGGTGATCAACTGAAAACCAAAAACAACTGGAGCTTTCATATGAATAAAAGGCCCAAGGGGATCCTTTCGAATCTGATTACTGCAGTACCCTCTTTGCCCGGTTCGAACGATTTGACCATCGTAACGGTTCGCTCTTCGGTGGGGACCTTTTCATTCTCAACCAACGACCTGGCTCATGGCCCGATCTATATTCCGGCTTATTCTGCATTTATTGTGCTGGCCTCAGATACTACTCAATTTATACCCTCCAGGTTCAGGAAAGGGGAGACTATCCGTGAAAAATTAGCCTCAGAACCTGAGCAGTCCTATGAAAGGGCCAGCCGTGAAATTCCAAGACTTGACGTAATGGTACGCGAAGGGGGAGAGAAACTTTATATCCCCTTGGCCGCCGATGCAAGCTGGCAGAAATTCGGGTTTGAATGGGGTGGTGGCTTTTATATGGGGAAAAGCGACACAAAAGCGTTCGGGAACGAACTCAAACGGTGTCTTTGGAAGGGGAACCGGTTTCAATGGTCAGTCGGAACAGGCGCCGATCCGGTATATCTGAGGGATGATAAAAACTCGCATCTGGCAATACTTGATGATTATTTACCCGTAGCTGAAGTAAACTGGAATCATGAAGGATTAGTTTATCAGGAGGAGGGTTTTACCACCCTGCTGGAAGGACCGTTATCTCCCAATGATGTGAAACGCAGCGAACAAACTCCGGCTATTCTCATGGTAAAGCTTTCGGTATCGAATCCAACAAGTAAGGATAAAGAGGCCCATGTCTGGCTGAAAGGTGAACCGATTGATCAGGCAGTTCTTAAGGATTTATGCATCGCAGATCAAAAGGATGGCAAATCATATATTCGGGCAAAAATCAAATTGCCGGCAGGTGTTTCTTCATCAGGCCTGAAAATGGTAAAAAATGAGGCCGATATCCCTTTGAATATTCCCGCAAATCAGACGGTTTCACTTTACTTTTCGATCCCCTTTGTGGGAGATCTGACTACAGATGAGGGTCAAAAGATTTCGTCACTCGATTATCATACCGAGCGGCAGCGTGTGGTAACGTACTGGAGGGATATCGTCAATGAATTCACATCCTTTAATGTCCCTGAACCTAAATTCAACGAAATGGCCCGATCTATCCTTCCACATATCCGGATCAGCACGACAAAGGATCCCCTGAGTGGATTGTTTATGGTCCCGGCTGCCTCATTTCATTATAAGGTTTTTGCCAACGAATCGGCATTTCAGACCATCTATCTCGATAAGATCGGAGACCATCAGACTGCTGCTGACTATCTCGAAACTTTTTTAAAGTTACAAGGGAAAGATCCCATGTTAGGGACTTACATGGGTGACCAACGTGCAGTATTTCACGGAGCTAAGGTGAACGACGAATATAATTATACCCATCAGGACTATAACCTGGATCATGGAACGGTACTTTGGGCCCTGGGCCAGCATTACCTGATGACCCATGATAAAGCCTGGCTGAAACATGCTGCTCCGAATATGCTGAAGGCCGCAGAATGGATCATTGAACAAAGAACCCAGACCATGTTGAGGGATAAGGATGGTGTTCCGGTACTCCATTTTGGATTGCTTCCAGCCGGTCACCTCGAAGACAACGCCGATTGGGGATTTTGGTTTGCCATTAATGCCTATGCCTGTATCGGATTGCAATCAACTGCTGAAGCATTCCGCTTGGCGGGTTTACCGCAGGCAATCTTACTGGAGAAGGAGGCTCAGAAATATTTGGAGGATCTGAAGCGTGCGGTTAGCCGTTCCAGCGAATTATCTCCGGTGGTGAGGTTGAGGGATAACACCTATGTCGCTTACGTTCCGACTAGAGTTTACCAGCGCTCACGTTATTTTGGTCCAATGCTGTCAGAATATTATTCACGTTACGGGAAGGACACAACCAATACCACACGTCTTTATCGTCTTTCGGCAACCAGAGAAGTTTTGTATGGTCCAATGGTGCTGATCACAACGGGGATTATTGATCCGCACGACCCCCTTGCCGAGGCTGCTCTTGATGATTGGGAGGACAATATTACTTTATCAAGTTCCCTGGGACAACAGATCCATGGAGCCGTTGACGATGAATATTGGTTCAGCAGGGGAGGCATGGTTTTTCAGCCCAATCTTCAAAATCCGATTAAAGCGTATATTTTGCGAAATGAGATTCCTGCTGCAATCCGGAATATTTGTAATTCAATGGTTTCCTGTCTTTATCCGGATGTTAATGCCTTTACGGAGGAATACCATAAATGGGGACTGGGCAGTGGGCCGATGTATAAGATCCCGGATGAAGCAAGGTTTCTGACCCGGGTTACAGATCTTTTGGTTACGGAGGCGGGAGATGAGCTCTGGCTTGCTCCCGGAACCCCAAGAAACTGGCTCGGACCGGGGAAAACCATCAACGTTTATAACACTGAAACTGTTTTCGGAAAGGTCTCCTACGAATTAAAATGTAGTGCAAAATCAAATACCGTTGAAGCGACAATTGCTATTCCATCTGGTCTGCCCGAAGGTAAAGCTAAACTCTTTGTCCGTTCCCAGTTTGAAAAGCCGATCAAAACCGTCGTGATAAATGGTAAAGCATGGAATAACTGGGATGGACTGAAAGAGGCTATTGTCCTTCCATCGAAAGTGGGAGCCCTTAATATCATTGTAACTTATTAACAAAAACAAATGCTTATGAAAAAATTATTGGTTTTTAATCTGTTGATAATCTTATTTTTATCTACAGTGTCGTTTAAATTGAAAGAGTCCAAACAGTCCGATCGGATGGACTGGTGGCGGGAGGCACGATTTGGTTTATTTCTCCATTGGGGAATCTATTCCGTACCCGCAGGTGAGTGGAAGGGAAATACGACTTACGGAGAGTGGATCCGCGAATCGGCACAAATACCAATTAAACAGTATGAGGAGTTTGTAAAGCAATTTAATCCCGTCAAATTCAATGCCGATGAATGGGTGGCCATGGCCAAAAATGCCGGGATGAAATACATTGTAATTACCTCAAAACATCATGATGGCTTTTGCATGTTTGATTCGAAGGAGACCGATTTTGACATCATGTCCACCCCTTTTAAGCGGGATATTCTCAGGGAATTATCGGATGCCTGTGCCCGGCAGGGGATGACACTCTGTTTTTACCATTCAATCATGGACTGGCATCATCCCGATTATTTACCGCGTCGTAAATGGGAGAGTGACAGAACAGCCGAGGGTGCAGATATGGACCGGTACATCGTTCATTTAAAGAAACAGTTAAAAGAGTTGCTTACAAATTATGGGAATATTGGTGTTTTGTGGTTTGATGGTGAATGGGAGGATACCTGGACCCATGAACGTGGCAAAGATTTGTACGATTATTTACGTAAACTTAAACCCAATCTGATCATTAACAATCGGGTGGATAAGGGACGATCAGGTATGGCCGGAATGAACAAAGGCAAAAGTTATGCCGGTGATTTCGGTACGCCGGAGCAGGAGATTCCTTTGACCGGACTCCCCGGAGTTGACTGGGAGAGTTGTATGACCATGAATGACAATTGGGGTTACAATAAAAATGACCAGAAATGGAAATCGTCTGAAGATTTGGTCAGAAAGCTCATTGATATTGCCTCTAAAGGTGGAAATTTTCTGCTTAATGTCGGCCCAACCTCCGAAGGCGTTTTCCCTGATGCCAGTATACAAAGGCTTAGTGAGATGGGTGAGTGGATGAAGATGAATGGTGAATCAATCTACGGAACAAAGGCAAGTCCATTCCAAAAACTCGCATGGGGAAGATGTACCCAAAAGGCTAAAGGTCAGAATACCGTGCTTTATTTTCAGGTGTTCGACTGGCCTGCTGACGGACAGTTAGCTATCCCCGGGCTGAAAAATAAACTGCTGGAAGCCTATGCCCTTAACAGCCACCCTCAAAAACAATTACTCGTAAGTAAATCGCCAAAAGGAACAATCAATATTAATGTTAGTACAGTAAATCAATCTAAATATGCTACAGTTATTGCCCTGGAAATTCAAGGAAAACCACTTTTTTAAGCTGAAAATTTCTGCTTTTCTTTTTCTTGCATTTATCCAGGTCGTCACTGCATTAGCTTCAGATCAAGTTGTCCCTTCTGCCCGGTATTATTCCGGCAGAAAGGGGGAGTGTATTGTATGTTTCAAAGCTTGGGAATAACTCCGATGGAAAGAGTTGGAAGAGGGCCTTTAATTCGATACCGGCAGCACTGTCTGCTGTTCCTGATGACCGGGGTGGTCACCGGATTATCATTCGGCCCGATACCTATGTTGAGGCAAATCTTTCCACTGCGTTCAAAGGGGCAAAAGGCTCCTATAATCTGATAACCGGCGATACCAACGGAGATCTTGGATCCGGAGCAAAAGGACGGATAATCATTGATTCGGGTGATCCGGAGAAAGGGTTTAAAAGCTATGATTGGTGGGGAACTCAATTATTCGATGATATCGCAATCCCCAAACCAGGGAAAGGACGGTTTTAATTTAAAATCAAAAGAGCATTAACTCCGGGAATTCAGTTCCAGAGAATTAAATCTGCAAATATTATAACAAAAACATCTATCAAGCAATGAGTAACAAACACAGTCTGACGACCAGGGAATATCTGGTGCCCTTTATTTTTATCTCTTCTTTGTTTTTCCTCTGGGGAATTGCACATGGAATGATCGATACACTGGACAAACATTTTCAGCAAATTCTCCATTTGTCCAAATCCCAGTCAAGTATGATTCAGTTTTCACTTTACGGGGCTTATTTTGGAATGGCACTTCCGGCAGGATTTTTCATGCGCCGGTTTGGCTACAAAAAAGGGATTGTTTTGGGACTTTCACTCTTTGCAACAGGTGCCTTTCTGATTGCCGGTACAACTTCATTCGAATCGTTCTGGATCTTTCTTTCCTGCCTGTTTATCCTTGGGTGCGGTCTGGCGACTCTTGAAACAGCTGCAAACCCGTATGCAACCAAACTGGGAAGTAAGGAGTCCGCAGCACAGCGAATCAATTTCTCTCAGTCTTTCAATGGGCTGGCCTGGGTGATCGGTCCGCTTATCGGACTTTATATTTACGGAAACCAGGGTGCCGCCCCGGGGGAGAAACTCACCTCCATGATTCTCCCTTTTGCACTGATCGGGCTGGTTGTTCTTATTGTAGCCCTGATTTTTCTCCGGCTGCCTCTTCCTGAGATTACGGAAGAAGAGACCGGTCATGCCCATGGAATTATCGAAGATGCAATTACCGATAAACCAACATTTCATATGCCACTAATTAAGCAATCCCATTTTGTAATGGGTGTTGCAGCACAATTTTGCTATGTGGCTGCTCAAACCGGAATTTTCAGTTATCTGATTAATTTCGTTACCGACAAGACCCAGAATCCACATTTTGATGTGAAGAATGGGCCATATTTCCTTTCCATTGGTTTTGCACTTTTTATGATTGGCCGAATGTCCGGAAGTTATATCATGCGAGTAGTTAAACCTGCAAGGATACTGGCTATCAACTCGGGTCTAAGCATCCTGTTGTTACCTGTTGTCAGCATGAATGTGGGATGGATTTCATTGATCGCACTCTACACCGTGTTTTTCTTTATGTCAATCATGTTCCCTACAATTTTCGCTCTCGGGATAAAAGGCCTTGGTCCTCAAACCAAAAAAGGAGCATCAATTATCGTGATGGCCATAGTTGGCGGAGCAATTTTCCCTCCATTGATGGGAGCTATCTCAGATCTTTATACGATGTCAGTCGGATTTTTGGTTCCTATCCCGTTATTTATGTTCATATTTTTTTACGCGCTTAAGGGGCATCATGTAAGAGTCTGATTGGAGCATTTTTATTATTGATTTGATTATCCTGGATTAACTTTAAAACGAATAAGATGAAAAAAATCTCGCTGGAATTAAAAAACTACACTGATTCACTTTGGTTGGGAAACAGACGTAATCATTTGTATTCCAAAAGTGTGATGAGTTGTTTGATAACCATTTGTATGCTTTTACTCACTTTTATGACATTCGGCTCCGAAAGGGCTATCGGTAGAACGGGCAATGACACCGATGTTAGCCGATGGGCGGACCAACACTTTGCAAAAGGGAAAATCCCACCCTTTTCTTTTCTATATGACGGGAAAAGTTCAGATACATTTATTAAAAACTGGCAGTACAAAGCTGAAAAGATCGCAACAGCAGAGCTGAACAGCGTGGTTAAGTTATATTCATATACCGATCCGCAAAGTGGCCTGGTTGTGAAGTGCACCGTAACCTGTTTTACCGATTTTCCCTCCGTGGAATGGGTGCTTCATTTTTCCAATACTTCCGCGAAAAATACCCCCGTTATTGAACAGGCGGCTGCAATTGATCAGACCTTTGTATCCAATGAGAAAGGGACTTTTATCCTTCATCATTCCAAAGGGAGCAATGCTGAACGGGTTGATTTTCAGATGAGGCATGATAAACTGCAGCAGGGGAAATCGTTTTACTCCACCCCTGACGGAGGTCGGTCTTCGGATCATGCTGCATTCCCGTTCTTTAATATTGAAATGCCTGGAAACCAAGGAGTGATCGTTGCTATCGGCTGGACGGGTAAATGGTATTCCAATGTTTTGCTTTCTGATGAGAAAACTGTTTCGCTGAAATCGGGCATGGAGAAAATGAAACTGATTCTCTACCCTCAGGAAGAAATTCGTACCCCGAAAATCTGTCTTCTTTTTTGGAAAGGGGAGGAAAAGATGACTGGTCATAACCAGTTCAGGCAATTCATCCTGGCACATCATACCCGTAAAGTAAACGGTCATTACGCGGAATATCCGTTATCAGGCAGTTTCGATTACGGTGACCCGGCACCATGTGGTGAGTACAATTGCCTCACCGAGAAATTTGCTGTTGCGCTGGTCGAACGGTACCAGCGGTTCAGGATTCTCCCTGAAGTATTTTGGCTCGACGCAGGGTGGTATACCGGTTGTGGCTGGGATAAGGAGAACGGTGGATGGTGGCAAAATGTGGGGAATTGGACTGTAGATAAAGATCGCTTTCCCAATGGACTTAAGCCTGTTGCCGATGCGGTACACCAAACCGGATCCAAATTCATGGTTTGGTTTGAACCCGAACGGGTGATGAAAGGGACCCAGATTTACAGGGAACACCCTGAATGGCTGCTTAAAACACTTCCTGAAAGTGATAACTCACTATTCAATTTGGGGAATAAGGAGGCTTGTAAATGGCTCACCGACTATATCTCGAATCTTTTAAGAAATGAGGGCATTGACTATTACCGGCAGGATTTCAATTTTGACCCTTATCCTTACTGGGAAGCCAATGATAAACCCGGAAGAGTTGGAATCTCGGAAATCAGACATATTGAAGGACTTTATGCATTTTGGGACGGTCTGCTTGAGCGATTCCCCAACCTCCTGATCGACAACTGTGCAAGCGGAGGTCGACGTATTGACCTTGAAACAACATCCAGAAGTGCCCCTTTATGGCGTACCGATTACCAGTATGGCGAACCGAACGGATACCAGTGTCATACCTTCGGACTAAATTACTACCTTCCAATTCATGGTACGGCGATTTATAAAACTGATAGTTACACCTTCCGTTCAAGCCTGAGTGCTGCGGCCGTAATGAACTGGGAAGTGACTGGAAAAGAGTCAGAATCAATCCTGGAAATCCAGAAACGGATCACCGATTATAAGGAGTTACGCCCCTACTTCTATGGCGACTATTACCCGCTGACACAGAGCTGGAATAATCAGGATGAGGACATGTGGCTGGCTTACCAGTTGAATCGTCCGATTGAAGGAGATGGAATCATCCTCGCCTTCCGCAGAAAAGATTGCAAACAGGAAACCATTCAGGTAAAACTTGGTGGGTTGGAAAAAACAAGGGATTATGAACTGAATATCATTGATTACGGATTGAAAATGACCAGGTTGGGTGGTGAGTTGATGGCCGGATTCGAACTGACCATTCCGCAGAAACCATCCTCTCTAATGGTCCGTTATCACAGGATTGAGAATAAATAGGGTTCTGTAGAGAGGCACAAGTGGTGCGACTAAAGCCGCATCGTGGTGAGTCTCAGTTTCCTGCCGTGTAATCATCATTAAGGACAAGTAAGGTTGACAAAAAAAATGAGCAAGGTTTAATACGTGTATCTGGTCACTAAAATGTTTATAGATCAGACAACAGTCGAAGTAAAACTAAACCATGTACGATTTTATGCTATCCAAAGAAGGTTGTTTTTCGAAAATTAAAGCAATTAATAGAAGGACTAACTTTAATGCTGGTTTCTGCATTGGTCTTATGATTTTGGTTTTAACGGTTCGGACCGGAATTGCCAGGAGTCTCCCGGAACAGGTTGTCAGTTCAAATAGTTTGGAGGTCAGAATGTGGGTTAAACAGCACTTCGCCAAAGGTGTTATCCCTCCATTTTCATTTACTTACGCGGGAAAAAGTTCAGGTACATTTATCACGACCTGGTCATACCATACCGAAAAATTAAAAACGATAACCCCTGATTCCGAAGAAGAAGTCTATACCTACTCAGATAGCCAAAGTGGCCTTATCGTTCAGTGTACGGTTACCCTATTCACCGACTTCCCGGCTGTTGAATGGGTTTTGAAATTCTCAAACACCTCGGGGAAGAACTCCCCTATAATTGAAAATGCCACCGTTATTGATCAGGATTTTATTGTGGAAGGAACGGGATCTTTCATCCTTCATCATTCCAAAGGGAGTAACGGGAATCGGGATGATTTTAAACCGATTGATGATTACCTGGAATTAGGGAAGAATATTTATTTTACCCCAGTGGGCGGACGTTCATCGGGAACCTCAGCTTTGCCGTTTTTCAATATTGAAATGCCCGGGAAGCAGGGAATTGTTGCAGGTATCGGGTGGACCGGGAAATGGTATGCCGATGTATCACACAACGATGAAAATTCGGTAAACATAAAATCAGGTATGGAAAAACTCAGGTTGGAACTGCTTCCAAAAGAAGATATCCGTACCCCCCGAATTTGCCTGCTCTTTTGGAAAGGTGATGACCGTATGGTCGGACATAATCAGTTCAGAAGATTTATCACGGCACACCATTCCCGCAAAATAGATGGACATGTGGCTGAATACCCCCTTTCTGCCGGTTTCGATTGGGGAGACCCTAAGCCATGTGAAGAATATACCTGTCTGACGGAAGATTTTGCAGTATCGCTGGTAAAACGTTTTGAGCAATTCAAAATTCTCCCGGAAGTTTTCTGGCTCGATTGCGGGTGGTTTACCGGATGCGGATGGGACAAAGTGCATGGAGGATGCTGGCACAATGTAGGCAACTGGACAGCAGATGCCAAACGGTTCCCCAACGGACTGAGGCCGGTTGCAGATGCCATCCATCAAACAGGAGCAAAATTTATGGTTTGGTTTGAACCCGAGCGAGTCCATGAATTTTCGATGATTTATAGGGAACATCCTGAATGGTTGCTTCGGCGTGAAGGGGACGACAATTCCCTCTTCGATCTTGGGAACAAGGAGGCACTCGTGTGGATGACCAATTATATCTCTGATTTCATCAAAAAGGAGGGGATCGATTATTACCGGCAGGATGATAATGTTGATCCGATGAATTATTGGGAATGTAACGATCAGCCCGGAAGAATAGGGATTCATGAGATTAAACATGTCGAAGGTCTTTATGCCTTCTGGGACAGTTTATTGGTGCGATTTCCCAAATTGCTGATTGACAATTGTGCAGGGGGTGGCCAACGGTTGGATCTCGAAACTACTTCGCGCAGTGCACCGCTCTGGCGCTCTGATTACAATTATGGAGAACCTAACGGGGAACAAAGTCACACCTTTGGATTAAACTTTTACCTGCCTGTTCATGGAACCGGAATCTGGAAAACAGATAGTTACACTTTCAGGTCAGGTTTGGGAGCAGCTACGATAATGAGCATGGAAATCACAGGAAAGGAATCAGAATCTATCCCCGACATCCAAAAGCGGATGGCAGAATTCAAAAACCTGCGCGGCTATTATCTTGGCGATTATTACCCCATGACTAATAGCTGGAATTACGATAACAGTGATAATGCATGGTTATCCTACCAAATGAACAGGCCGGAAAAGCAGGATGGCATTATCCTTGCCTTCAGGCGGAGCGGGTGCGATAATGAATCTATCCGGATCAAACCGCGTGGCCTGGTAGAGAAGGAGACTTACGAGCTGTTCTACGAAGATTATGGATTTCGGGTCAATAAATCCGGACAGGAAATAATGGAGGGAATTGACCTGACCATCCCCCAGCGACAAGCCTCTTTACTTGTTAGTTATCATTTGGTTACAAAATAGTGTCTGATTCAGGGCAAAATGGGAATTTTTATTGTGTTGAATTTTATTGGCCAATAGTTTATGAATGTATCCCAAGCCTCAAATATTATTAACTGCAGTAATTGAAATTTACTGCTAACATCGGTAGTAGATAATGCGATACATAATTATAATTTAAAATTTAAATCCAATACATAATAACTTCTGAAATTAACAATCGATGAAAAAGAGAGTCTGTTTATTCATTTCAACCCTGATAATTTTATTGCTAATCCTGGATATTGAGTTGAAAGCACAGGAAAAGGTTGAACTAAAGCAGCACTCGTTGTTTAAACCGGGAGCAAAACGGACTTTTGCATTGGACGGATATCTTCGGAAACGTGTTGATAAGTCAATTCAAAACTATTTTTTGGTTACACCGGAATCAAGTCCTGCGATTCTTCAGGTATTCCGTGATCGCGACCGGGTGCCGCTACGTAAACCGCTAATGCCCTGGGCCGGAGAATTTGCAGGTAAATTTCTGACCGGCGCGGATCTGGTTTGGAGGCTGACCCATGATGCAAAACTGAAAATAACTATCGACTCCTTTGTCCGCAGCCTGATTTCATGTCAGGATTCGGATGGTTATCTGGGCCCTTTCCCGAAAGATTCACGTCTGACAGGCAAAAACTGGGATGTATGGGGCCATTATCACAGTATGATCGGTCTGATGTTCTACTATGAAGATTCTCAGTATGAACCTGCATTAAAAGCCTGTGAAAAGGCGGCAGATCTCTTATGCAAAACCTTTGGCCCCGGCAAACCTTCATTGACCTGTGATGGCTCAGGCGGCCAGATGAATATGGCTGTTTGTCACGGATTGCTGTTGCTGTATGAAAAGACCGGTGTGAAACGATACCTCGATCTGGCTAATTATATTGTCAATGAAGCGTGGAATGAAGAGGGGGCCGGGAAATATCTCACTTCGGTTTTGGCCGGAAAAACGATTCTCGAATTTCCCATGCATCGTTGGGAAGCAATCCACGACTGGCAGGCACTGGGAGAACTGTATAAACTGACTGGTGACTTGAAATACCGGACAGCAATGGAGAAAATCTGGCATTTTGGTGTGGAAGGTGACCGGCACAACACCGGCGGGATCACGGCCGGCGAAGGATTTACCGGGTCACCGTATAAGCTTGATGCCATTGAAACATGTTGTACTGTTGCCTGGACTGCCTTTTCGGTCGACCTACTCCAGATGAACGGTAATTCACAGGTCGCCGACCAGATTGAATGGAGTACCTTCAACAGTGCAATGGGTGCTATTCCTTACAGTGGTAAAGTGTGTGCCTACAATGTACCAATGGATGGAACACGGGCTTTCGGAGGAACTGAATTATCATGGCAATCGCCTATGGCTGGACCCGATCTGAATTGCTGTGCCGTTAATGCTTACCGCCCGTTGGGAATGATTGCACAATGGGCTTTGATGCAAGCAGACGATGGACCAGTTGTAAATTTCTATGGTCCCGGAAAAATGACATCAACACTTCCCTCTAAAAATCAATTAACTGTTACCGAAAAAACCGAATATCCGGCTGAAGGGCTTGTCAATCTGACATTATCACTGAGTAAACCGGAAACATTTTCCCTTAAATTGAGAATTCCGTTTTGGTCAGCCAATACACAGGTGAAAGTCAATGGCAAAAATATTTCAGAAAAAGCCGTTTCCGGAACCTATCTGACCATCCAACGAAACTGGAAATCAGGGGACCAAATTGAACTTTCACTCGATTTTAAATTGAGGTTCTGGTATGGCGAAAAGGAGTGCGCAGGCAAAGTTTCGGTTTTCAGGGGACCCATCTTATGTACTTATGACGCGCGATTTAACGACCTCGACCCGGTACAGCTTCCCGAATTGGATCCTGTTTC
>Ga0364859_10208_pt1 | contig 41701 bp, 31 predicted proteins | sample ExccelAu500001D3_FD_206911 | JGI IMG/M metagenome (GOLD analysis project Ga0364859, IMG submission 206911) | Enriched cells from Trout Bog Lake Hypolimnion, Wisconsin, USA - BchlTB.Aug20.5000.01 .D3 | ecosystem: Environmental > Aquatic > Freshwater > Lake > Hypolimnion/Profundal zone | place: USA... | reverse complement strand
TCTGGAAGGTGAAGCACTGGCTACATTGGTGGTGAACAAATTACGTGGTACCATTAAAGTGGCAGCAGTAAAAGCACCAGGATTTGGAGACAGAAGAAAAGAAATGCTTACCGATATTGCCATATTAACTGCAGGAACTGTAGTTAGTGAAGAACAGGGCTTCAAGCTTGAAAATGCTGACCTGACTTATCTGGGACAAGCTGCTTCTGTTACAATCGACAAAGACAATACTACTGTAGTGGGTGGTAAAGGTAAAAAAACAGACATTACTGCACGTGTAAACCAAATCAAAGCCCAGCTCGAAAATACAACTTCAGACTACGATAAGGAAAAACTGCAGGAACGTCTGGCCAAACTGGCTGGTGGTGTTGCGGTATTATATGTAGGTGCTGCCACAGAAGTGGAAATGAAGGAAAAGAAAGATAGGGTGGATGACGCTTTACATGCTACAAGGGCTGCCGTTGAAGAAGGTATTGTACCTGGTGGTGGAGTTGCTTATATCCGTGCAATTGAAAGTCTGGAACCTAAAGTTAAAGGCCAGATCGCTGATGAACAAACTGGTATGGCCATTGTACGTCGTGCTCTTGAAGAACCACTTCGTACATTGACTTCCAATGCTGGTATCGATGGATCGATCGTAGTTCAGAAAATCAAGGAAGGAACTGGTGACTTTGGATTCAATGCAAGGTCTGAAGTATATGAAAACCTTTTCAAAGCAGGGGTTATTGATCCTACCAAGGTAAGCCGTGTAGCTCTTGAAAATGCTGCATCCATTGCCGGTATGCTGTTGACAACTGAATGTGTGATCGCTGATAAACCTAAACCAGAATCTGCACCTATGGGTGGCGGAGCTCCGGATATGGGCGGAATGGGCGGTTATTAATATAAGCTCAGTACATACAAAAGAGACCCTTCTGCAATCAGAAGGGTCTCTTTGTTTTATCAAAACAGGGATAATAAAATTTATCCTGATCTGTAGCCTGTATACAATTGATCATAAACAGCCCCTTCCCTCATCTGTGCAAATGAAAAATTAATCAATACCTCATTAGGACCGTTTTCGCATCAAATCTACCTTTCACTTACCTCTGATATACCTCTAACCTACCTCTAACCTACCCTAATAGAGGTAGGTTAGAGGTAAGTTAGGGCAATATGAACTATAGTTAACCCATGTATTACATCCAGTTTTAGGATTAAAAGATCGTAGAAAAGGGTATACCGCTGGAAGGTTATTTACAGCTGTCATAAAACATTTTCGAATTAACTTTGTGCCATGTTAACGGACAAAGAGGAAGCCTTTATCAAAGACTGGGCTATTAAAAGGGAACAACCAATGCTGAATATCCGGCAATTCCTGAAAGGATTATCTTCTGGATTGGTGATTGGGATTGGGATCATCCTTTTATTGGTTACAGGTTGGTATGAAAGGGCCGTTATGGAAGCCAACAGTCAATTTAATCCCGTGCTTTTACTGCTGATTGTAGTACTCATTGGCATTTTTATGGGCTATTTTTACCAGCAATATCGCAGGGAAATGAATGAACAACTCTATCAGGAACTGCTTCATAAAAAGCGGAAATCAGCTAATCAAATACCTGAAAACCCTTAACAGACAACAATCTGCACAAATTAACAGGGGTGCGTAAATCTCATGGATGATTTATGTAAAATATCATAACCATTCCCCTATCTTTGCCCACTCTAAAAAATTTATAAACCCTTACTAGTATGCAACTGAAAGGTTTGGTGCGATTTTTTGCGATTGCTCTTATTTTAATCTGTATTTACCAATTGTCCTTTACATGGATTGTACGCAGCCATGAAAGTGATATGGAAGCCAGGGCCGATAAAATGGTCAAAGCCAGCTATGTTTCAGCTGATCAGAAGTATCCGTCCAGTAATGAATTACGGACGTTATATAATGATACCTTGAAACAGGTAAAAGAAGCTATTCTGAAACGTTTATTGGACAGTACCAAGGACAGTAAAGTGGGTCCGTTTGGATTAACTACTTACAGGGATGCCAAAGACAAGGAACTTATGCTGGGTCTGGATCTCCAGGGTGGTATGAGTGTAACTATGGAAGTTGGTATTGATGGTTTGTTGAAATCACTTGCTGATTTTACAAAGGATAAAACCTTCAATCAAGCCTTGGAAACTGCTGTATCTCAAAAAGCCAATAGCGGTGCAGACCTGATTTCCTTGTTTGTTGAATCCTTCAAACAAATTAATCCTTCCGGTAATCTGGCACCTTATTTTGCCTCACGCAGTAATGGAAAAATCAAGTTCACCTCATCTGAAAGTGAAGTAACTGCTTACCTGAAACAACAGTCAACTGCGGCTTTCAACAATACCCTTCGTGTATTGAGAACCCGTATTGATGGTTTCGGTCTTTCTTCACCTAATATCAATCCAGATCCAGCCAAAGGCATCATCAATATAGAACTGGCAGGTGTTAATGACCCGGAAAGGGTTCGTAACAACCTTCAATCTACAGCAAACCTTCAGTTCTTTGAAGTGTATACAGGTGAAAGCAGTGAACTGGTAAATGGACTGGTTGCTGCAGACAAAGCGCTTCAGGACTATCTAAATGGTATCAAAACCACAGAATCTCCAATCAAGAGTACAGATAGCAGCAGCACTAAAAAAGTGGCTGGCGATACTACTAAAACTGCGACACTTTCACAGCTTGCTGCCAATGTTGCGAAGAAAGTTACTGATTCAGCAACTTTCAAATCTAACGAAAACCCTTTACGTAAACTGTTACTGCCAGGTTCACAGCCTTATAAGAACAGTGTGGGTAAAGTCATCTATCCGGGCGCAATTGCTATGGTTCAGACAAAAGATACGGGTTTGCTCAACAGCTATCTGAGGATGGATATTGTGAAAAACAAGTTTCCCGCTAACCTGCAATTCATGTATGGCAAGAGCGAAAACGATGATCCCAAAGCTAAAAATTTCCTTACCCTATATGCCATCAAGACACTTGACAATGGTCAGGCAGAGCTGGAAGGTGATCAGGTTGCTGATGCCAAACAGGATTTTGACGAACGTAGTCATGTAGCCATCAAAATGAATATGAAACCAGTTGGAACCAATATTTGGGCAAAAATGACTGCCCGCAATATTGATAAACCAATTGCAATTGTACTTGATAATATCGTTTATTCTGCACCTAATGTTAATGATGCCATCACAACCGGTAATTCACAGATCAGCGGTAATTATACCCTTAAAGAAGCACAGGATCTGGCTGAAATACTTGAAAGTGGCCAGTTAACCGCTCCGGCAAGGATTGTACAGGAACAGGTAGTTGGACCTACACTTGGTAAAGAAGCAGTTAAAGGTGGTACAATGTCTTTCCTGATCTCTTTTATCGTAATTTTTATACTCATGTTGCTGTATTACAATACCGGTGGCTGGGTAGCGAATATTGCATTGATCCTTAACCTACTCTTTACAATTGGTATATTAAGTGCACTGGGCTTTACCCTTACCGCTGCAGGTATTGCGGCATTGGTACTAACAGTTGGTATGGCAGTAGATACCAACGTAATCATCTTTGAACGTATCAAAGAAGAAATTACGAAAGGAAAATCATACCAGCAGGCTGTTAATGATGGTTATAAGCGTTCACTTGCACCAGTACTTGATGCGCACGTAACTACTTTCCTGACTGCAGCGATCTTGTTCTATTTTGGATTGGGACCTGTACTGGGATTTGCTACTACGCAGATGATCGGTATTATCCTGTCTCTTTTCTGTGGTATTCTGGTTTCAAGACTGGTTACCGATTTTTATACTACTAAAAATCGCCACTTCCAATATTTCACCGGAGTATCCAAACAGATTTTTAAACATGCCGCTTTCAAGTTCATTGAATACAGAAAAATTGCATACGGTATTTCAGTAGTAGTATTGATTTTAGGTGTAGGAAGCTTCTTCCACGGATTTGACCAGGGTGTTGAGTTTGCAGGAGGCCGCAGTTACACTATTAAATTCGATAAGCCAGTTGGTGCCGATGAAATCAGAGATGACCTTAAAAAGACTTTGGGTAATGAATCTCCTGAAATCAAATCTGTAGGTACTGATAATCAACTTGATATCACAACCGCTTATTTGATCAGGGATACAAAACTGAAAAATGTAGATTCGATCGTTGAAAAAGCATTATACGATGGATTACAGAGTCACCTGCCTGCTGGAACTTCCTATTATGATTTTGACAAAAAATTCAAGCAGAGTTCCCAGACTGTTCAGCCATCTATTTCAGATGACCTGAAGTCTGGTGCACAAAAAGCAACCATCTTTGCTTTGATTACTATCTGTCTCTACATCTTCGTTCGATTCCGTGACTGGCGTTATTCTTTGGGTACCATCATTTCATTGTTACATGACGTATTTGTAACACTGGCGGTATTCAGTTTCCTGAGATCTGTAGTTCCATTCCCACTGGAAATAGGGCAGCATTTCATTGCTGCTGTACTTACAGTGATCGGGTTCTCTATGAATGATACCGTGATCGTGTTTGACCGTATTCGTGAATACAGTGGTACAATGAAGGGTGCGGATAAAGGAACCATTATCAATAAAGCTGTTAATGACACTTTGAGCCGTACGATCATGACTTCGCTGACAGTATTTCTTACATTATTGATCCTCTTCATTTTTGGAGGTGAAGTAACCAGGGGTTTTGCATTCGCAATGCTGATCGGTGTGATCACAGGTACTTATTCATCCATCTTTGTTGCTGCTCCTATCCTTGTTGATTTCGGAAGAAATAAACCACTTGGAAGTAATAATCAGGATAAGAAAAAATAAAAGTTAGCATATTTGAACCAATAAAAAGAAAGAGGCGCCTGATACAGGCGCCTCTTTCTTTTTATTGGTTTTAGGGTAATGCTTAGACTACGGTTTTCAATAATTCGATGATGGTATGGTCTGAAAAAGAATAGATTGTTGTAAAAAATAAAAATAGCCTCTGTTAAAAACGAGGCTACTTTTTTTCGTAACACATGGGGGATATTCGAATATTCTGGTGATCAATAAAAGCTCTTCAGGATTTTATACTGCAAAAGAAGTTCCGCATCCACAGGTCTTACTTGCATTGGGATTGCTAAAAGTAAATCCCCTGCTGTTTAAGCCATCCTGCCAATCGACCTGCATCCCGTATAAGTAAAGTTCATGACTCTTGTTCATAATAAAAGGAACTGACTCAAATTCGTATCTTGTATCATCAGCTTTTGCCTCATCAAAACCAAGTACATAAGTCATTCCGCTGCATCCGCCACCTTTAACTCCAACCCTCAATAATTGATTCTGATCAAATCCATCTTCCTGCATCAGTCTTTTGATTTCCTGGACAGCAGATGCTGTAAAGGATACCGGGGTGTCTACCATTGTTTCCATAGTATCATTTTATTGTTCAAAAATACAATGTATTTTTTGAAGGAAAATAAGGTTGATTTTCGGAAATGGAAAAGATTATCTTAAGCGCTTTGGTCTATTTTTGTGAAAATCAAATCGCATGGACATTTATAGCGCAGGATTTATCATCAGTATGGTGATATTTATAATAGGTTCGGTTTTGATACTGGTGAAAAAAAAACCGGTCTCTGCTAACAAGACCTCAACCCCATCTTCATCGGCAACACAAACCCTACCCCTGCAATTGCAGGCATACGAGCGACTAAGCCTGCTGGCTGACCGGATCGCATTGCCAAATCTTATAGTACGTTTGAACCAATCAGGAATCAGCGCGAGGGAAATGCAACTGATATACATCCAGGCCATCAGACAGGAATTTGAATACAATATCACCCAGCAGATTTATGTTAGTGCCGAATCATGGGAAGCCGTTAAAACGCTAAAAGACAATACACAATTGATCATTCATCAATTTGCGAATGAATTGCCTGAAGATGCTGGCAGTGCAGATCTGAATAAACTGTTGCTCGAATATGTCATGAATGACCCAAAAGGAAACCTGCATGAACTGGTTAGTAATGCAATAAGTGAAGAGGCAAGAAAACTACTCTGATCGACTATTATTGTATGACTTATATCATGTTCTTCTTTTATTTAAACCCTACTTTTACTTTAGAAATTTTGTTATGTCAGACACGCAACTTTTTACAGATTCAGGTATCGAAATAAAGGAATTATATACCGCAGCAGATTGCCCGGAAAATGCGGCAACTGAAACACCCGGCGAGTTTCCCTATACCAGGGGCGTTCAACCAGATATGTATCGGGGTAAATTATGGACCATGCGCCAATATGCAGGCTTCTCTACTGCTGAGGAAAGTAATAAAAGGTACCATTATCTATTATTCCAGGGGGTAAGTGGCTTGAGTGTGGCATTTGACCTGCCTACTCAGATAGGTTATGACAGCGACCATGAACTATCGGAAGGTGAAGTTGGTAAAGTTGGTGTTGCTATTGATAGTCTTGAAGATATGGAAAGACTTTTTCAGGGTATTCAGCTTGAAAAAGTGTCTACAAGTATGACCATTAATGCTACCGGATTCATTTTACTGGCACTATATGTTGCCCTGGCCAAAAAACAGGGGGCAGACCTGAAAAAAATATCTGGCACCATACAGAATGATATCCTCAAAGAATATGCAGCAAGGGGAACTTATATCTATCCCCCTAAGCCATCCATGCGCATAATAACAGATATTTTTGAATGGTGCGCCAGTGATCTTCCTAAATGGAATACCATTTCCATATCCGGATACCATATCCGGGAGGCTGGAAGTACGGCAGTTCAGGAAATTGCATTCACACTTAGTAATGGAAAGGCTTATGTAAAAGCTGCACTTGATAAAGGACTGGATATCAATGTTTTTGGTAAAAGACTTTCATTCTTTTTCAATGCCCACAATAACCTTTTTGAAGAAGTAGCCAAATTCAGGGCAGCCAGAAGAATGTGGGCCAGAATGATGAAGGAATTAGGTGCCACTGATGAAAAAGCAATGATGCTTCGGTTTCATACCCAAACTGGAGGAGCTACCCTTACCGCACAACAGCCACTAAACAATATCTGCAGGGTAACCATACAAACTTTGGCCGCCGTACTGGGTGGCACACAAAGTTTGCATACCAATGGCTATGATGAAGCCCTAAGTTTGCCCACTGAACAAGCCGCCAGAATTGCCCTGCGTACCCAACAGGTAGTAGCCTATGAAAGTGGCGCTCCTGAAACTGTTGACCCGCTTGCAGGTAGCTATTTTGTTGAAAAGCTTACCAATGAAGTGGAACAGAAAGCGCTGGAACTGGTTGGCAAAATTGATGCCCTGGGTGGAAGTGTGAGCGCCATTGAACAAGGTTTTATGCAGGATGAAATTGCCAGAAGTGCTTATGAATACCAGCGCAATATTGAAAGTGGTGAGAAGATCATCGTTGGTGTCAATAAATTTACCATTGATAAAGAAGAACCCATACCGGGATTTAAGATCGATGATAGTATCAGGCAAATACAGATTGAAAAACTGATAGCCCTGAAAAACAAAAGGAATAATACCCTTGTCGCTGAAAACCTGGCATCCATATCTGCGGCGGCAAAAGATGGCAGTAACCTGATGCCATTGGTTATAACAGCTGTTGAAAATTATTGTACATTGGGAGAAATTTCGGATACCCTTAGAAAAGTATTCGGAGAATACAAATAGCGTTTTAATAACTGTAAACATTATCTGTTACATCAATCTTTAACTAATGGAAATTAAATACCCATTTGTACATCATGTGTATTTCTGGTTACAAAACCCTGAAAGCAATGAAGATAAGCTGGCCCTGTTCAAAGGACTGCAAGATTTAAGTAAAGTACCTGAAATCAGGGAATTCCATATTGGTGTTCCTGCATCAACAAACCGTGATGTTATTGAAAACAGCTATGGTTTTTCATGGCTGGCCCTCTTTGACAGCCTTGAGGACGAAGAGATCTATCAAACCCACCCCATTCACCTCGCATTTATAGATTCCTGTAAGCATTTGTGGAGTAAGGTGACCGTTTTTGATTCCATTTCCAAATAAGCTGATCCTGTTGCAGCAATGTCAGGGATTTCTATTTGCGCAATCTTTATTCTGGTAAATTGTAAAATTCAGCTATTCATTGCAGATACTTTTCAGCAACTAGTTTTTCATTCATGAAATACAGTGCTGCACAGTTCGTTTTAGCATCATTTTCTTTATCTTACTGCTTCATTATTTTAAATCAACCACTGAATATGAGAAAAAAACTATTGGGATTCATTCTCTTTCTACCTATACTTTCGATAGGGCAAAACATTAGTACCATCATTGAGGAAAAAGCAACTGCTGTTAACGATTCTGTTATTGCATGGCGAAGACATCTGCATCAGTTTCCTGAATTATCAAACAGAGAATACAAAACCAGCGCTTATATCACAACAAGATTGCAGGCATTGGGGCTGGAAGTAAGAACAGGCATTGCCAAAACCGGAGTTGTTGCCATACTGAAAGGTGGTAAACCGGGACCAGTTGTGGCTTTAAGGGCTGATATGGATGCTTTACCGGTTTATGAAAGAAATAATAACAACATTTCCTTTGCCAGTAAGGAAACCAGTGAATATGGTGGACAAAAAGTTGGGGTGATGCATGCCTGCGGTCATGATAGCCATGTGGCGATATTACTCGGCACCGCAACTGCACTTGTACAGATGAAAAAAGAAGTACCCGGAACAGTGGTCTTTATTTTCCAGCCTGCAGAAGAAGGGCCTCCCGGCACTGAAGAAGGTGGTGCACCCCTGATGATCAAAGAAGGTGTTATGGACAATCCGAAAGTAGATGCCATTTTTGGTTTGCATATCAATTCACAGACGGAGATTGGAAAAATTAAGTTTAAATCTGGATCTACTATGGCATCCAGTGATTGGTTTACCGTAAAAGTAAAAGGCAAGCAAAGTCATGGATCACAGCCCTGGAGTGGTATTGATCCGATTGTTGTAGCAGCCCAGATCATTGAAGGTTTCCAAACCATTGTAAGCCGTCAGGAAGACCTTACCAAAGCACCGGTTGTAATTACTGTTGGAAAAATTACTGGAGGTGTAAGGGCAAATATCATTCCCGAAGAACTTAATATGGAAGGCACTATCAGGACGCTTGATGCAGCTATGCAGAAAGATGTGCATGAAAGAATGAAAATTACTGCCCAGAAGATAGCTGAAGCAGCCGGCGCAACGGCAGAAGTATTCATTGATACCAAGACGGAAGTTACATACAACAATCCTGAACTGGTCAAAGCGATGCTCCCCTCACTTGAAAAAGCCGCAGGAAAGGATAATGTATCTGAAACTGTATGGACCACAGGAGCCGAAGATTTTAGCTTTTATGGAGACAAGGCACCGGCATTTTTCTTCTTTTTAGGCGGTATGCCCAAAGGTTTTGACCCCCATAAAGCAGCTCCACATCATACTCCGGATTTTTATATTGATGACAGTCAATTGTATGTTGGCATAAAAGCATTCTGTCAACTGGTATTTGATTATGCAAAAATTAAAAAGTAAATCATAACCTTTTTTCCATGAAAAAATTGTCAGGTGTCTTTTTCGTTTTGCTGAGTATCACTTTATACAGTCAGGAAAATACCAAAACCCCTCTGAAAAAACTAACCCCGGAACTATTGTGGTCTTTAGGCAGGGTAAGTATTAATGGTATGACCAAAGACAAGCAGTCCGTTATTTTTACGGTAAGCATACCGGATATTGCTGAAAACAAAAGCAAAAGAAAGACCTATAGCATACCGCTAACTGGTGGGGTTGCAACAGAAATCAATAATGCCGATGAGCTGCTGATCAATGACCGGATCTCACCTGATGGCAAATATATCCTGAGTACCCATGAAGTCCTGATCAAAAAAGTGAAAGGCAATGAGATCTATTCTGATTTGCCAAAAGCCAATGTATATATCTATAATTCACTCAATTACCGTCACTGGGACACCTGGGAAGATGGCAAATTTGATCATGTGTTTTATGCCCCCCTGGTCAATAGCAAAGCAGGAGAGGCTAAAGACATCATGCCCGATGAAGCTTATGATTGTCCGCAGAAACCTTTTGGCGGCAATGAGGACCTGATCTGGAATCCAGACAGTAAACATATCCTGTATGTAACCAAGAAGCAATTTGGAACAGCATATGCAACCAGTACTAATACCGATCTATATGAATACAATATAGAAACAGGGACAACTCAAAACCTGACAGCTTATAATAAGGGTTATGATCTGGCACCGGCTTATAATAGTAAAGGTGATCTGGCATGGTTACAAATGAAAAGGGATGGTTATGAAGCTGATAAACAGGACCTCATCGTGGCACATGGCAATTCGAGGTTCAATCTTACCCAGCAGCGTGATGATATCCATGTAGAAAGTTTCAGATGGGCCGATGATAACCAGCATTTGTTTTTTATTGCACCTGTCAATGGTACTTTACAGTTATTTTCTGTCAATGATCCGGGAAACAATAGTAGTCCAATACATATACAACAAGTAACGAAAGGTGATTTTGATATCAGCAGTATTGCGGGGCAATCGGGAAATACGCTTATCGTAACCCGGAATGATATGAACCATGCATCTGAAGTGTACACTGTAGATATTAGCAATGGATCGATGAAGCAGTTAACACATGTCAATGACGAAGCTTATAGTAACTTTGGGGTTTGTAAAACCGAGCGACGTTTTGTAACAACAACAGATCATAAAAGAATGCTGGTTTGGATGATCTATCCTCCGGATTTTGATCCTGCAAAGAAATATCCTACCCTCTTGTATTGTCAGGGTGGACCACAATCATCCCTTACGCAGGGTTATTCATTCCGATGGAACTTTCAACTGATGGCTTCGCAGGGGTATATTGTAGTGGCTCCCTGCAGAAGAGGAATGCCTGGATTTGGAACCCAATGGAATGAACAGGTAAGTAAGGACTGGGGTGGTCAGGTAATAAAGGATTACCTGAGTGCCATAGATGCTGCCAGTAAATTACCTTTTGTTGATAATGCCCGCAGGGGATGTATTGGAGCCAGCTTTGGCGGGTTCTCCGTTTTTGCATTGGAAGGTGCACATGCTGGAAGGTTTAAAACTTTCATAGCCCATGATGGTGTCTTTGATTTCAGAAGTATGTATAGCACTACAGATGAGATCTGGTTTGAAAACTGGGAAAAAGGTGGCGCTTACTGGGAAAAGAACAATGCAGTGGCTCAACGCAGTTTCAGCCAATCACCGAGTAATTTTGTCAATAAATGGAATACACCTATACTAATCATACAGGGTGGAAGGGATTACCGTGTACCTATTGAACAGGGACAAGGTGCTTTTCAGGCAGCACAGTTGCGCGGCATAAAAAGCAGGTTCCTGTATTTACCTGATGAAAATCATTGGGTACTAAGCGCGCAGAATGCACTTGTATGGCAAAGAGAATTTTATAAATGGCTACATGAAACTTTATAATCATTTCTTAATCACTACTTATTATCATCTCATTTAATCATTGTAGCAGCAAAATAAAAAAAGGATGTTCTATGAAGAACATCCTTTTTGTTTTGCTACACTAGTAAGACCTGCGCATACAAATCTTCATCAGGTACCCACTATTCACAGCAAAGTATTTAAACAGGGTATTCCCTTGCCCCAAACAACAGACTTCCAATACGCACCATGGTACTTCCTTCTTCGATCGCAATAGGATAATCTGCACTCATTCCCATAGAAAGTATTGTAAGTGGAAAATATTGAGCAGAGAATAAATCAAACATTGTTTTGAGCGCATTAAACTCTATCCTTACTTTTTCTTTATCTTCCGTAAAACTTGCCATACCCATCAAACCCACGATGTGTATATTACTTAAGGCTTCCAATCCTTGTATGGACAATAATTCCTGTTCATCAAAACCGAATTTGGTTTCTTCACTGGCAATATGAACCTGCAGCAGACAATCAATGATTCGATTTTGTTTAGCAGCCTGCTTATTGATCTCTTTCAACAGACTGAAACTGTCCACCCCATGTATCAGGTGAACGAACCCTGCAATATATTTTACCTTATTGCGTTGCAGATGGCCTATAAAATGCCAGCGTATCGCCGCAGGGAGGATCGCTTGTTTGTCTACCAGTTCCTGTACATAATTTTCGCCAAAATCCCGCTGACCCGCTTCATAAAGTGCAAGGATATCTTCCGCTGGCTTGGTTTTACTGACCGCTACTAATGTTACCTGCTTTGGCTCTAATTCACTTAGAACCTTATGAAATGCGTTTATATTAACTGCCATAAGATGATTGATTTAATAAAAGAAATTCAACCAGAAGAGCATCATTGTATGCCGGACAATAATGATAAAAGGTTAATGATTTTTTGAACAAAATGGTCAGTGCATTTCTCAGTGTCCCTTCAAAGTATCCAATGACATCACCTGCAAAAAACGCCAGATCATTTTGTTCGGTTGCTGCAATTAGCTGTTCTAAATTGGATGTCAGCACTAATTCCGGTGCCCTATAACCCAGCTTTTGTATAGCTGAACTCAACAGCATTTCTTCAAGCAGGTTATGACTTTTTCCGAAAAGATGAACAGCATCTGTTAGTATCTTTTCTTTAAGACTGTCCAATGCAGGTATTGACCTTACAGTCATTAGTCTGGCCAAATGATAGATGATCACCGCTTTGTTTTCATAATATGGGGACAGTTCTATATACCGTTTCATATAATCGCCTGATTGTATGGCTGTAACCAAAAATTGTAACGTTGCCGAATCGGCTTTGGTCCATTGCAAATGCTGCAATTGCACAAACCTCAATATATTGGTTGACACACATATATCAAAAAATACAGGAAAGTTTTTACCAAACCATGTTGAATAAGCAGGTATTGATTTATAGGAGACTGGACAACCAATTACTTTTTTGGGTGGGTAGCCGGAAAAATGTTGCATGATCGCATGGATCTTTGCGGCTTGCAAACTATCTGCTCTCAGCAGTTCAAGACACCAGACCGTATCATCAAAATCGTCAGGAAGCATCCAACCGTTTCCCACAAGTAAGGGTATCCAATTCATATAGGGAAATGTGGGAATGGTATCCTGTCTCCAGAAATTGTATGTACCCCTGCCTTGTTTATTGGCAAAGTATCGGACAACAGGTATCGTCCTTTGATGAATACTATCCAGTATGGTACATTGTGAAGGCGTAAGCTTATCTCTTACCGATTCAAGTGTATTGATCACGATACAAAAAGAGGTGTTGTTGTCTTTATGACGTTCCGAATAACCTTGATGATAATGGTCTGTATAAGCAGGAAAACTACCCCTGATAAAAAATGGGTCATTTTTCACCTGTAGTTTTTCAATACGTTTTAGGATATACGTTACCAGTGCCGTGTCTGCAACTGCAGATGCATGATAAACTATACAAACCAAACACAGTGTAGAGAATATTTTATTCAATCAGGCAGGTTTTAAGACCAAAAAAGTAATAGGCACAAACAAAAAATGTGCAAACAAAATTACTCTATTTGCACATTCTCATTTGGTATATATAGTAGTATACTCTTTTTATTTTAAGATACTTCTGCTGATCACCATTCGCTGAACTTCACTGGTTCCCTCATAGATCTGGGTGATCTTTGCATCCCTCATCATCCGTTCTACATGGTATTCTTTTACAAATCCATATCCCCCATGGATCTGTACGGCTTCTACTGCAACCCACATTGCAGTTTCACTGGCAAACACTTTAGCCATGGAACTGCTCATATCATAATTGATACCATTATCTTTTTCCCAGGCGGCTTTCAAACATAATAATCTGGAAGCTTCAATGCGAGTAGCCATATCAGCCAATTTAAACTGGATGGCCTGGTGCTGTGCAATTTCCTTACCAAATGCACGTCGTTGTTTGGCATAGTTCAACGACCTTTCATAGGCTCCACCTGCAATACCAAGAGCCTGACTCGCAATACCTATACGACCTCCGGATAAAGTTTTCATTGCAAATGTGAAACCAAATCCATCAGCCCCAATCCTATTTTCCTTTGGCACTTTAACATCATTGAATAGGATGGAATGTGTATCGCTACCCCTGATGCCCAGCTTATTTTCTTTGGCACCTACCACGACTCCCGGACTGTTCTTTTCAACAATCAGACAGTTGATACCTTTACTTCCTTTGGAAGGGTCTGTTTGGGCAATAACAAGGTAAACACTGGCAGAAGAACCATTGGTGATCCAATTCTTTGTTCCATTTAACAGGTAATGATCACCCTTATCTTCAGCTGTTGTTTTCTGAGAAGTCGCATCACTTCCTGCTTCCGGTTCACTAAGCAAAAAAGCTCCTATATAGAGTTCCCCATCCTTCATTCCCTGTGCAAGAGGGGTCAGGTATTTTTGTTTCTGTTCCTCCGTACCAAATGCTTCCAGACCATAACAAACCAGGCTGTTATTCACACTCATACATACACTAACACTGGCATCTACTTTACTGATCTCTTCAATAGCCAATACATAACTAACTGCATCCATACCGGCACCACCATATTCCGGCGATACCATCATTCCCATAAAACCCAATTCAGCCAATTGCATGATTTGTTCTTCTGGAAATTGCTGATGTTCATCTCTTTCAATTACGCCAGGCAGGCATTCATTATTGGCGAAATCTCTGGCAGCTTTCTGAATCATAAGCTGTTCTTCCGATAACTGAAATTGCATAAGAATCTTTTTTCTAAAGCAAATTTAAGGATTGAATACATAAAACCTAACAATTGTTAGTTGCATAGCAAACTATTTTTGCCAGCATCTAATACAACCCAAAACGGATCATATATTTAATCCAATACATGGTTCAGTTGCTTTTATATTCTACACATGAACACATAAAGATCAGTTTCCGAACTTCTTTACATTATTGATTAATGCACGGGTTTCAATGTGGCTGCCCAACCCCCTCCTGGTGCCAGGTGGATCTTTACCAATGATGAAGCAGTTACTATTTGCTTTTCTTTGCTGTAATCTGTCCCATCCCTGTCAGCATTGAGTCCATCCCTGAACAGTTCCAATTCATAGTTTCCTGTTTTAAGAAAAGATAAGTCTATCGTCAGATCCCTTGGTTCCCAGTTTCCCAGGGCACCTATATACCATGTATCTGCTTTTCTGCGGGCAATCACAGCATATTCTGCCACTTTACCATCCAGTGCAATGGTTTCATCAAATACGGTTGGTACAGATGCCATAAACTGCAGGCTTTCGGGTTCGCGCATATAAGCGGTTGGATTATCAGCAAGCATTTCAAAAGGAGCCTCATAAACCACATACATCGCCAGTTGATGGCAACGGGTTCCCTGACTCATCGGCATGCTATTTACAGCCCTGAAACTACCTTTATTGGCATTTCTCATGGCACCGGGTGTATAATCCATCGGACCTGCCACCATGCGGATAAATGGGATACTCACATCATACAGTGGCATATCCGGATTACTCCATTTCATTTGTTCTAGTCCATGTACCCCTTCAAAATTCATGACATTGGGATAAGTACGTTGCAGACCAGTAGGTTTATAAGCACCATGAAAATCCACCATTAGGTGATATTGTGCAGCTTTACGAGCCATTCTATAATAAAATTCAACCATTTTCTGATCATCGCGGTCCATAAAATCGATCTTAAAACCCTTTATTCCCATAGAAGCATAATGTGCTAATGCCTCGTCAATTTTCTTATCAAGGGGTAACCATCCTCCCCATAACCAAACGCCTATATGCTTCTTTTTACCATAATCGATGATTTCCTGAAGGTCTATCTCAGGTACCACTTTCATAATGTCTTTACTGTCTGCCCATCCTTCATCCAACAGTATATTCTCAATATGACTGGCTGCTGCAAAATCAATGTAATATTTATACGTAATAGTATTGATACCCGCTTTAAAATCAACATGCGAGATATTCCAGTCATTCCACCAATCCCAGGCTACTTTTCCTGGTTGTATCCATGCAATAGTGTCAACACGGGAAGTAGAAGCTAACTGATAAACCAGGTCATTATTCAGTAAGGCTTTATCATTGTCTGTAATCACAGCAAGCCGCCAGGGAAAACTACGTGTTCCTTCTACCCTTGCAATATAACCTGCCCTTTTAATAACAAAAGCCTGCAGGTCATTATGTCCGCCCTGCTTGTCTTCCAACACATAAGGTGCATACCTGCCATGCAGGTTATTACCTAATCCTTTCTGCAGGAACATGCCAGGATATGATTCCAGATCGGCCTCTGTAATCAGGACCTTATGATTGAATGGAAGTTCTACCAATACCGGTGCAAATGCCAATGTATCTTTTACAAATTCGGATAACCGGATATGCTTATACGTATTCTCAAAACTGCACTCATAGATGTCGTGGTTATGTGGCTCATTGACATAAGGGATATATGCTTTTTCATCATCCGGAAAATTGAAGTTGGCAGCTTCATCCTGAATCACCAGTTCACCCTTTCTTGTGGTAAAAAACCGATAGGCCACACCATTATCATACACCCTGAAAATAATCCCATAATTGCCTTTACAGGTCAGGGTCAGCTGGTTATATTGATCTGTAATACTATCTTTTTTATAATGAAAAGTGGGGATTCGCTGATCAACTGATTCAGATTTCACAGAGACCAACCTAATGTCTGATCCCAGTAATTCGCCTCCTTGTAAACTAAGGCTAACTGCAGATGGTGCAATCACAGTCTGTCCTTTAAGTGTTGCTGTCCAGGATAACTTTTTACCTGCTTCAATATGCACCACTATATTTCCATCAGGACTGGCCAGTGTTAATTCCTTTTCTTTCTGTGCCTGTACTGAAAGCACAGAAGCTATGCATGCGAATAGTAGTAATCTGCAATACACTTTCATTTTGGTCAATTTAGTCGTTACGAAACTATAATGTATGGTTCTAATTATTGAGGTTGTTCTGTGATCCAAAGGATCAAGCCCTTATTCTTATCCATACTTATTTGATCATTTAAAGTAAGCGTCTTTTTATTCTGCATCCGATAAATGGCTGGTACAGAGATGATGGCTTTTGACTGATCTATTCCCAGCTTTTTCCAGTCGATCAGCAATTTGATATTAACGGTACTGTCTTCCCAGCTGGCTATACTCACCAACGCTTGATGGGGTTTGGCATACACAGTTGCCAGTACATTGGGATGATCGGTTCGAACGGGACAGTTACTGCTCCAATAACCAATCATAGAAGAACCTTTCATGCCAAAGTCTTCCCATAATTTCCAGATGGGCCGGGGATCAGCACCATCACTCCAGGGCATCCGGTTGGTCATTCCGTAGACCATACCCCTCCAGGGATTACCGCCTCCCTCGAGCATTTCACCCATCAGTCCAAAAGGGATACCACTGACTTCTGTAAGAAAGAAATCAGGACTATTATGCTCATAATCAAAATATTCTCCAAACCATAATCGATTGAGATATGGAAAATGCTCCAGGTACAGGTTGGCACTGTTATTAAACCCATCGCTTTTATTGTATTGATTGGCAGAATGCAAGTCAATGATACCGGGATGACCATTGGCAGTCAGCACCCTTTTGATGCGTTTCATGGTAATCCGGTCAAATGCAACATCATCAAGATAGATGCCATCTATCCCAACATTTTTCACCAACCAGTTCATACCTTCCACATAATAATTGTGCCAGCGGTTCATTCCACTGTTTACAAGAGCTGCATCTTTGATCTCAGGTACAAACCATGCAGCGATATAATCATCACCTACATGTTCCTGTAACCAGCTAAATCCCCCACCCTTTCCTGCTGAATAAACTTCATGTCCCAGACTTCTCAGTGCAGGCAATTCATAAGCATGATTGGATAATTCCCTCACTGTATTATAGATCTTTACTTTCAATCCTTTGGCATGCGCTTCATCGATATAATCTTTCATTTTTTTCCATTCTATGAATGGATAATTGATCCAGGGATTGATGGGTGTGGCATGATGAATATTGATGACAGTAGCCCCTGTACGTTTAATACTGTCGATACTGTTGTACTGATGATAAAATTTTGTCTCCCACTGAAAATCGGTATTAATGGGGTGGAATGGTGTAATCAGTAAATTGAAATTAAAGTAGAGCACATCCCCTTTTTTTAAATCGTGTTGTCCACTGTAGTTATTAACCAATACCGTATTTCCAACGCGATTGATATTGACCCCACCTTTATTATCATTACCCCAGGATGTAGGCAGTAGCAAAGGTTTCTGTAAATAAAAGTTGGTATTAAGCGGTCTAACATAATGCTCATCGCGAAGAGAGTATTGCATCCCTGCATTAACTGTACCGATCCAGGCACCATCCTGGTTCTTATGTTGTACATCCCATTTCCATGAAAAGGGTGCTTTCAGGTAACTACCTTTTTCACCCAACCCAAACATATATTTTGCAAGATCAGACTGAAATGGAATCTGCATATTGATATCCTGTAATGATACATCCTTGAGTGCTATTACTTTTACAGTATATGCCAGAAAACCGTCAAACTCTGCAGAAGCACTTACATCCATTTGCAGATATTCATTGTGATTGACGGTGTTCCATTGAATGGTTCCTGCAGTTACTTTAGTAAACTTTGTATCTGAATGCGACCATTCCAATTCTTCTCCTTCACACTTAATAAATTCAAAATGCAGGGGTGCAGCAAGCAGGTTATTGGGAGTTTGACTATAACCGGTCATCTCTTCAGTAAACATTGTCTGGATCTGTTTAGGAAATCCATCCGTATTCAATTCCAGGTTCCTTCCTAAAAAACTGATGCTATGGTTTTTTAATTGCAAAGCAGTATAAGGTGCAATAACAGTGTTATCCTGGGCAAGCGTTGAATTCAACCATTTCAAACGTGTTTGTTTGGCGGGTTCATTTTCTCCGCCATCAGGTTTTACATTATTGGTAACTGATAAAGTTAGAGCAATTGTTTGAGCAGTTCCATCGGCTGTATGGATCAATGCCTTGGCATGATACATTCCAGTTATGGCTTTACTGGGAACATCCACACCTACCCACAGTGGCTGAATGGTATGTGCAGCTATATTCAACTCTTTGGTAAATGGTTTAGCATCGTATCCAATACCTTGTGTATTGATGCAGTTGATGTCTGATGCCGGAATTTTTTTACCGTCTGAAGAAAGGAGATCCGTAAAATTGACCGTTACTTTTTGTAAATCTTTTAAAGCATAAATAGCAATTTGAAAAGCATAATACTCCCCCTTATCTGCTTTGCCCTTAAAATTTTGCATTGGCCCTTCCTGTATCCAGCGTTGGGGCAGGTCTTTGACCATTTTAACCGGATGATCCCTGTCTTCAGTAAAAACAATAAACGATTTTCCCTTATGTGCATTCACCAGCTTTGCCGTTTCATGATCTGTAGCAATCACTTCCATGGGATAAAAGCTGTTAAAAGCATCAATAGACTGAATCTCACGGCAAACACTGTTTTCAGGATAAATATCAGCCCGAGCCTGTTTCAACCAGGAAGAATTTTCGGTAGTTAAAGGTCTTGGATAAACACCTTTGGGATAATTATTCCTGCCTTCATTTTTATAAGGCATATAGTACACATAATAAATACCCTTTCCTGAAATGGGTTCAAACAGGATATCCCCTTCCTCCCTGCTGTTCTTTAGAACCAGAACATGTTCAATTAATTTTGATGTTGCCGAATCCTGTACGATGATCCTTTTTAACTGGGGATCGGTGTCCCGTCTCCGCCATTCAATCAACGCATGTGCTACATTGCCGGCTCCGTTAAACTTTACCACTGCCCGATGATTACCCAACGAATCAGATAACCAGCATTGATTACAGACAGTATAGTTGATCGACTGTGCATGGATCCATACAGGAACCCCCAAAACACATAGAAACAATGCAATAAAAACGGATCTTTTTTTAGAAAAAATAGTAGCACACATAGGTAGCATGTTTATAGCAGTTAATAAATCCAGCGAAGAAACCAGTTTACAAATGGATACCCTTAAAGGAGCGTAAATATAATGTATAAAGCTTTGAAAAATACTGAATACCCAACTTCAAAAAACTGTATTCATGATCTTCGGATAACACCAGGGTTCATGATTCAAAAAAGATATAGTTTTCCTAAACAGGGCATTAAATGCTACCTGTCAACAGGCTGAATGAAAGTGTAATCCTGAAATTCGGGATTGCATTTTTTTAATTCAACTGTCGGATCTGCAGAAATTTTTTATATATTGTGGTCGAATTGGAATAAATATGAAGTTTCTCCATCAAAATTTAGATTTCCTCGATCATCCCGCAAAGGGATAATCCATTTTCCTTTTATTCAAGCCGGTTTTTATTTCAATACTATTCATTTTCATACATAATATTTATTTATATGTTAACTCATACCCTGTCTGAGACAACTTCTTATTATCTGCAATTGGAAGACCGATATGGAGCTCATAATTACCATCCTGTTCCAGTAGTCCTGGAAAAAGGAGAAGGTGTTTTTGTATATGATGTAGAAGGCAAACGCTATTTTGATTATCTGAGTGGTTATTCAGCTGTTAACCAGGGACATTGTCATCCCAGGATCATCCATTCCCTGATTGAACAGTCACAGAAACTAACCCTCACGTCCCGTGCATTTCACAACAACCTACTGGGTAAATACGAAGAACAGATAACTACACTGTTTGGATTTGACAAAGTATTACCCATGAATACTGGTGTGGAAGCTGTTGAAACAGCATTGAAACTTGCCCGCAAATGGGGTTATGAAGTGAAGGGGATCCCAGAAAACAAAGCCAGGATCATCGTTTGCAGAGATAACTTCCATGGCCGCACCAGCACAGTCATTTCATTTAGTACTGACCCATCTTCTTACAAAGGATTCGGACCTTATATGCCTGGTTTTGAAGCTGTGGAATACAATGACCTGGCTGCTATCGAAAAAGCATTCCAGGATGAGCATGTAGCTGCTATTTTAGTGGAACCCATTCAGGGAGAAGCTGGAGTGGTCGTACCCCATGATGGCTACCTGAAAGGTATCCGTACCCTATGTGATGAATACAAAATCCTTTTTATTGCCGATGAAATACAGACCGGATTAGCCCGTACCGGCAAAATGCTGGCCTGCGATCATGAAGGAGTACGCCCCGATATCCTGATCCTGGGTAAAGCGCTGAGTGGCGGCACTTTACCTATCAGTGCTGTATTATGCGACAATGTGGTGATGATGACCATCAAACCAGGTGAACATGGCAGCACGTATGGTGGTAATCCATTGGCTTGTGCGGTTGCTATGACTTCATTGCAGGTATTACTGGATGAGAAACTAGCAGAAAACGCAGAACGAATGGGACAACTTTTAAGAAGCGAATTGGAAAAACTCGAATCACCCTATATTACAACTATCCGTGGAAGGGGGCTGCTCAATGCAATTGTGATCAACCATCCCAATCCGGATGCCGCCTGGGAACTATGTATGGCCATGAAAGAGAATGGATTACTGGCCAAACCAACACATGGTGACAAGATCCGTTTTGCTCCACCTCTTATCATCACCCATGATCAGGTACTCGAATCGGTAGCCATTATCAAAAAGTCATTACAGATTTTTGCATAAAAAATAAATCCCGATATTGTAACATCGGGATTTATTTTTATAGACCTAAACAAGTGAATATGACAGACAAACACCTCCATCTCCAGCACCACCATGAAGAGCACCTGGAAAGTTCAGACCTGCTCACTGATATTGTGATTGGAATGAGTGATGGACTTACCGTTCCCTTTGCACTGGCTGCGGGTTTAAGTGGGGCTGTAAACAATACATCTGTCATCATTATTGCCGGCATCGCCGAGATCGCTGCTGGCAGTATTGCTATGGGTCTGGGTGGTTACCTCGCTGGCAAAACAGAACAGGATCATTATAACAGTGAATTGAAAAGAGAGTACGATGAAATAGAACATAAATCCGACATAGAAAAGGAAGAAGTACGTATTGTATTTCGTGAATGGGGCTTAAGTGAAGAAGTGACAGAAAAAGCCACCCAGGAGATCATCAAAGACAAAGATCGCTGGGCCGATTTTATGATGAAATATGAATTGGGACTGGACAAACCAGATCCTAAAAGGGCAGGTCGAAGTGCATTCAATATCGGGATCTCTTATATTATTGGCGGACTAGTACCGCTTAGCCCCTATTTCTTTATCAACGAATCATTAAACGGACTGAAAATATCTGTAGCCATTACCTTGGTTTGCCTCTATGTTTTTGGATTTTTCAAGAGCAGGATGACAGGTGTTAATCCTTATACCGGAGGACTGAAAGTGATGCTGATCGGCGCAGCCGCAGCAGCTGCCGCTTTTGGCATTGCAAAATTGATTGAAGGCAGGTAATCTAGCAGGTCTCGGAATTAAGTTTCATCCTCCTCAATAACAAGGGCCTAATCCTGTTCCGGTTTGATAGCAATATCCGGTAACAGACTCATGACCATTATGGTTATCGAAAAGACAATGACCAGGATCAACCCTATTTTAACTTCTGGACAAATGCCCTGGCGGCACATGGAAAATATGATATAGTTCTTTAATGCCCAGCCCAGATTAACACAGGCCACAAATATGTTGATCCGTTTAGCCATCAAAACAGGAATAGCAAAAAGCAGTATTGAAAGAATGGCAAAAAAACTGTGTGAGATCCATTGATCACCAAAAGTCAATGCCTCATTTACCTTAGCATGATATCCATTTAAAGTGAGGTCTAATGATGGTATACTGACCCAGGGCAGAAAACAGGATCCTATCAATGCTATCGCTGCTATTATTCCTATATTTTGAGAATGCTTCATAAGTATATTAAAAGCGCGAAGTTACTGATGTAAGCACAAACTGGTACATAAATCAATACAGGAATGTTTTGAATAGATTTTGATGATCATTCCAATGCCTGATAAACCAATGCTTTGAACTTTTCGGTGATATCCCCATGACTATTGGGGATTTGCTGGGTCATGAAAAGACAAACCAGATTAGCTTTGGGATCAGCCCAATAAGAGGTTCCAAAATAACCACCCCAGGAAAAGCTGCCTTCATTCCATGGACCCTTATTGCCACTTTGTGCTGATACCAGCATAAAGCCCAAACCAAACTGATCTGTACCATTGAATAAGAATCCCAGCTGATTACTGGTCATCATTTCAACAGACCGTTTGGAAAGGATCCTATGACCATTATAAACACCCCCGTTTAAAAATAACTGCAGAAAGATACTGTAATCGTAAGCTGTTGAACTCAAGCCGGCACCACCTGAAAAATAATGCTTGGACATAAGTGGATAGGCTGGATCAATACCAGTACCCTTACCATCATATACCACAATTTTTCCCGTAGAATCCTCTGTATAAACAATAGTAAGCCGGCCAGCTTTAGATGCAGGCAAGTTGAAATACGTATCATTCATACCCAATGGTTCACAAATATTTTTACGGATAAAATTTTCAAGACTGCTGCCACTAACTACTTCCACCAAACAGCCCAGCAAGTCGGTGTTCAAGCCATACATCCATTGTTCACCCGGTTGAAATTTAAGAGGCAGTTTAGCCAATGCATTCATTCTATCCAGCAAGGAAGCATTGATCACCCCTAATCCTGAAGGAATATTGTTTTTTGCATAGATGGCCACCATATCCGGTGTACCGATAACCGGATAGCCTATTCCAGAAGTATGAGTGAGTAAATCGCGGATGGTCACTTCCCGTTTAGCAGGAACAACAGTATAGGTTGTATCCTTCTCGTTATAGGTTTTAAGTACCTGTTGCTTTTTAAAGGCTGGAATATATTTACTGATGGGATCGTCGAGAAGCAATTTACCCTGCTCATAAAGAATCATAATGGCTGTACTGGTAATGGCTTTGGTTTGACTGGCAATACGAAAGATTGCATCTTTGGGTATAGCCCTTTGCTGCAGGGTATCCATATAACCAAATGACTGATGATATGCCAGTTTGCCATTATGATAGACAATTGCTACCGCCCCACTAAGCCAATGCTGATTGATATAAGACTGCACTGTTTGGTCAATTCGTTTCAGTCTATCTGCCGACATACCGCTGGCTGCAGTTTCTAATTGACGCGACAATACTGGCTTAGGCTGGGAAAAAACAGAAACAGTGGTTAACCCCACCAGGAATATGAGCAGGAGGTATTTTTTCATGGCAATTAGAATGAGGTATGAAAATAACAAAAAAGCTTAAAGCCTTATAATAATTTTAATGCACGCTTAACCCATTCGCTTTAGTTTTACAGTATTTTGTAGTTGAACAAAGTAAGGTTTAAAACAGTATCAACATACGCAATCAGTCCATCCAACACATGAATAATATTTCAAAAAAAGTAAGCAGTTTACGTAAAGCGATCGCAACCGCACTGATCACTGTTTCAAAGCAGGAAACTATTGATGCAGTGGTAAATAAAACAGTACCCAAGGGTGATGTATTTGAGTTTTCAAGGGCGGCTGGTTTGCTGGCAGTAAAAAAAACCAGTGATGCTATCCCTGATTGTCACCCATTGCCAATTGAATATACTGCTATCAGTTTTAAGGTAGAACAATTGACCATCTTGATCTCAGTAGAAGTACATACTGTTTATAAAACCGGTGTGGAAGTGGAAGCAATGCATGGGGCCTGCATTACTGCTTTAACTATTTATGACATGCTTAAACCAATTGACAAATCTGTTGAAATTTCTTCAGTGAGACTGGCCGAAAAAAAGGGAGGTAAATCTGATTTTAAAACACAACTGGAAGAACCCCTATCCTGTGCTGTGATCGTATGCTCTGATACCATATCCACAGGCAGCAAACAGGATTTTGCAGGAAAAGCTATAATGGATAAGCTCAAGCAACTACAGCAGGATATAGACCATTATGAGATCATCCCAGATGAAACAGCCATCATCCAAAAAAAGGCGCTGGAATTGTGTGACCATGGCATTCAATTGCTGTTATTTACAGGGGGTACAGGACTATCCCCAAGAGATATTACACCAGAAGCGATTACCCCACTCTTAGACCGCACTATACCCGGCATCATGGAAGCTGCCAGAAACTATGGCCAGCAAAGGACACCCTATGCAATGCTATCCAGAGGTGTTGCAGGATTTATAAAAAACACATTGGTAATAACCCTTCCCGGATCAACCCGGGGTGCCGAAGAAACCATGGATGCCTTATTCCCTTATGTATTGCATATATTCAAGGTTGCCAATGGACTAAGACACGATAAGGAATAAACTGTAATATCGACGATATCAATACTATACTAAGCAACAAATAATTCAGCATTTTGTTCCTGTATGATGTTGTATGTAAACCTTCATGCCCCTTCTGTCATGAAGATGGATCACATCGGGAATAAAAGCTTTTCTCCCATGTATTACAATTACCCATGTTATAAAGCTCAATTAATCCTATTATTGAAATGAACCAAATTCTGAATGTAATCGGGAAGAGAACATATCGTATGCATATAGTGCTCTAACAGAACCCAACAGGTTTCATGATGTACAATGTTAAATTTTGGGTTTGACACAGGCTTCCCCGACTCAATTTAAAAATCCTTTATCTTTAATTTCGGAGCTATTCATCGAATGACGTATAGTCTGAATTAGCATTTATTCAACTTCAAATCAGGATTTACATTGAAAAAGAACATCCAGTTACTGATCTTTTTGCTTTTGGGCTTAAGCCAGTTTAATGTTGCTCAACAATTTATTACAGTAAAGGGTAAAGAGATCATTGGTGCCAATGGAAAACCCTTGTTATTGAAAGGTACAAACCTGGGCAACTGGCTGGAACTGGAAGGTTATATGTTTAAATTCAGCAACACTTCTTCACCCCGACTGATAAATGAGGCTTTTTGTGAACTGATCGGACCTTCTCAAACAAAACTCTTCTGGCAACAATTCCTGGCCAATTATATTACCCGTAAAGACATTCATTACCTGCATACACTAGGAATGAATTCGATACGCGTGCCTTTCAATTACAAACTTTTCACGGATGAGGAATACCTGGGTGGGCATGGTATCCAACGTGGCTTTGCATTGATGGATTCTGTGGTAGCCTGGTGTGCAGCAGAAAAGATGGTGGTATTGTTGGATATGCATGCAGCTCCTGGCGGACAAACAGGTGATAATATTGATGATAGTTACGGCTATCCTTTTTTATATGAAAATGCTGATGACCAGGAAACCTTGTGTAGTATTTGGGTGAAGATTGCCCGGCATTATAAGAACAATCCTACCATCCTGGGTTATGACCTTTTCAATGAGCCCATTCCCCACTTTTATGATACAGCCAAACTCAATCCACTACTGGAGCCCTTGTTTAAGAAAGTGGTGAGAGCAGTCCGTACGGTTGACAAAAACCACCTAATCTTCCTGGAAGGTGCTCAATGGGCTTCTAATTTTTCAGCATTTGGCAAACCGTTTGATGATAAACTGGTCTATCAGTTCCATAAATACTGGACACCCCCCACCATCGAAGTCATCCAATCCTATTTAGATTTTCGAGACACCTATAATGTTCCCATCTATTGCGGGGAGACAGGAGAAAATGAAGATGCATGGGTAGAGACCTTTCGGATCTTGCTGGAAAAAAATCATATTGGCTGGCATTACTGGCCGTATAAGAAAATGAAAGACAGCAGAGGCGTCGTTACTTTTCAGATGCCCGAAAACTATGACCTGGTGTCTGCTTTCGCAGAAAGCAACAGAAATGGTTTTGATTCTATCCGCAAAAACCGTCCTAATGATTTCAACCTCGTCAGAAAAGCGCTTTTTCAATTTATTCAGAACAGCAAATTTGACAATACTACCCCTAATACAGGGTATATAAAAGCATTGGGTTTGAAGAGAGAATAACAATTTACGCCAACCATATTTATACCTGATTGGGTACTAATGTATATAATACGGCCGTATTTATACCCTTTACCGACCGGTCAACCTTAATTGAATGATCTATACTGACAAAGAAAAACCCGCTTTTTAGCGGGTTTTATTTTTAAGTTGAGGAGGTCCCGAGCGGATTCGAACCGCTGTGGAAGCTTTTGCAGAGCTCTGCCTAGCCACTCGGCCACAGGACCTTTCTAAATTTCAGGCTGCAAAAATAACGTAATTCAGGTTATGTACAAACAGTTAACTGTTTCTTATCGCAAAGAATTTCTGGCTTCCGCTCTTTTCAACAATTATTCATTCACTTTCCAGCCGGTTTTAACCATTCAGTCTTCCCATAAGGCTCAACCCATTTTTCCTTAAGGTATCCAATGCGGTATCATAGCCTGCATCAGCATGACGTATCACTCCCATTCCTGGATCATTCCTTAATACCCTTGCCAGCCTGGTAGCTGCTGCTGCTGTTCCATCTGCAACGATTACCATACCAGCATGGATACTGTAACCCATACCAACCCCGCCACCATGATGCAAACTTACCCAACTGGCCCCACCTGCGGTATTGATCAGCGCATTGAGCACTGGCCAGTCGGCCACTGCATCACTTCCATCCAGCATCGACTCTGTCTCCCGATTGGGAGATGCTACAGAACCGGTATCCAGATGATCCCTGCCTATTACAATCGGTGCTTTTACTTTACCCGTCCTCACCAGCTCATTGAATGCCAGACCCGCTTTCTCTCTTTCCCCCTGGCCCAACCAGCAGATCCTGGCCGGCAACCCCTGAAAAGCAATGCGTTCCCGGGCCATCTTCATCCAACGTAATAATCCCTTATTTTCCGGAAACATGTTGATGATGACCTCATCTGTAACTGCAATATCTGCAGGATCTCCACTCAAAGCAGCCCATCGGAAAGGACCTTTCCCTTCACAGAAAAGGGGCCTGATATAAGCAGGTACAAATCCCGGAAATGCAAAACAGTCAATTGCTGTTACCCCATTACCCAATTCTTTCTGCTGGTATTCCTGTGCCCGCGCACGTATATTATTACCATAATCGAAGGTAATGGCACCCTTATGCAATAATGCCACCATCAATTCCACATGGCGATACATACTTGCATAACTGTATGCGATATATTGCTCAGGATTTTCTTTACGCAGTAACTTAGCTTGTGCATGACTTAATTCATGAGGCCAGTAACCGATCAATGGATCATGTGCAGAAGTTTGATCCGTTAATGTATCTGGGATGATATTCCTTTCCAGTAAACGTTCCAGCAAATGCACAGCATTACATAAAACGCCAACACTCCGGGCTTCCCCTGCTGCTTTTAATTCAAGGCAACGGTCAATAGCCGCATCAATATCTGTCATCTTTTCATCCAGGTATCTTGTTTCAAGGCGCTTGTCTATCCGCCACTCTTCTACTTCTGCCACGAGTGCCACCCCTTCATTCATGGTAATGGCCAATGGCTGAGCACCACCCATACCTCCCAAACCAGCAGTAACATTCAAAGTTCCTTTTAAACTTCCCCCATAGTGTTTGGTTGCCAGGGCTGCATAGGTCTCATATGTACCCTGCACAATACCCTGAGAACCTATATAGATCCAAGAACCTGCTGTCATTTGACCGTACATCATCAACCCCTTTTTTTCCAGGGCATCGAAATGTTCCCAGGTAGCCCATTTAGGAACCAGTTGTGAATTGCTGATCAGCACACGCGGAGCATCTGGATGAGTTTTGAGAATGCCTACGGGTTTACCACTCTGTATCAGCAGGGTTTCATAGTCCTCCAAATCTTTCAGTGCCTTGATGATCAGGTCCAGACTTTCAAAATTACGGGCAGCTTTGCCCCTGCCTCCATAAACAATCAGGTCATCGGGTCTCTCGGCCACATCTGGGTTAAGGTTGTTCAGTAACATCCGCAGGGCGGCTTCCTGGATCCAGCCCTTACAATGTAGGGTATTTCCTGTTGGGGTCTTGTATTTCAATACATCGTATTTTCCTGTTGTTGTACTCATAACAATCGTTTTCGGTATCTAAAGTAATGGTTTTCTAAACAGATACTGGTATAGAACCTGTTATTTGCCGGGTAAATTTCTATTGAGGTCTTAGTATACAAGGTCTTCCCAAGCCGATTGTAATTCATTGTAGCTATGCTGGTCTCCTGCAGCTTTGGCTGCAGCCATTCCCTTTTCATACCAGCTTATGGCGGCCTCCTGATTGCCTCCCGCTTCCAGCAATTTGGCCAGGTGATAATAAGATCCAATATAATCCGGGGATGCCGTTAGTATTTCAGTAAATAGTGTCTCCGCCTTAGCATTTTCACCTATTTTGATATATTCCAGTGCCAATGCATGCTTTAGGAAATTATCTTCCGGGCTAGCTTTTAAAAATTCGAGAATGCGTTCAATCCGATTCATAAATCTTCACAAATTATTTTTTTTATAAAATTTCACTGGAATTAAAACAACCCTATATTTGTAAAATAGTTGCATAAACAACTAAATTGACTGACGAAAAAAAAGAGTCTATGAAAATTCTAGTCTGCATCAGTAAAACCCCTGACACCACCTCAAAAATAGCTTTCAAAGATGGCAATTCCAAGTTTGATGAAGCCGGTGTACAATGGATCCTTAATCCCTATGACGAATGGTATGCCCTGGTTAGGGCCCTCGAACTAAAGGAAAAAGATCCTTCCATTGTATTACATCTGGTTACTGTAGGTGTTGCAGATGCTGACCCGATTATCCGAAAGGCATTAGCATTGGGTGGCGATGAAGCGATCCGTATCAATACTGATAGTTCGGACAGTTATAGTATTGCAGCACAGATTGCTGCTATTGCTAAAGATGGCGGATATGACCTGATACTCACTGGTAAAGAAACAATTGATTATAATGGTTCCTCCGTTCCAGGTTTTATTGCAGAATTGCTGGACTTCCCTTATATATCCCTGGCTACCCATTTTGATCTCAATGCTACAGTTGCTACCGTATCCCGGGAAATTGAAGGTGGAGAGGAAGTAAATGAAGTTGAATTACCATTGGTCGTAAGTTGTCAGAAAGGAATAGCTGAACAGCGGATACCCAATATGCGTGGGATCATGTCGGCCAGGACCAAACCATTGAAAGTCGTTGAACCTTTACCAGTAGATGCGCTTACTTCTATCGTGGGTTTTGAATTACCTCCAGCCAAAGCCGGTGTTAAACTGGTGGCAGCAGACAATGTAGCTGAACTGGTTAGACTGCTGCATGAAGAATCCAAATCGATCTGATCTTTTGAATATTCAGTTAACAGAACTCTTGAAAAATAAATTGCAGTGTAACCGCTGCTCAACAAACACAAATAACGATTATGTCCGTTTTAATATTTGCAGACCAGGCAGAAGGCCATATCAAGAAATCAGCTTATGAAGTTTTAACCTATGGTGCTACCCTTGCTGCACAACTTGGCACACATGCTGATGCACTGGTATTGGGTACTGTAAGTGAAGACCTTGCTGTATTGGGTAAATATGGCATCAACACTGTTTACACAGTCAGCAACGACGCTCTGAACCACCTGGATTCTGGTGTGTTTGCAGCCGTTATTGCAGAAGCAGTTGGTAAGCTATCAGCCGAAGTGGTGGTATTGAGTCATAACCAAACAGGTAAGGCCCTGGCTTCAAGGGTTGCTGCCCGGTTAAAGGCAGGTTTGGTAACAGGCGCAATCAGTTTGCCCGACACATCCGCTGGTTTTGTAGTAAAGCGAACTGTTTTCAGCGGAAAGGCATTTGCCAAAGTGCAAATCAATAGTCCGGTTAAAGTGATCTCACTCAATCCAAATAGCTTTCATGTTGCAGTAATGGAGGGCTCCGCTACTGTTACTTCATTAGATATTGTTCCCCCGGCATCAAAGGTCAAAGTTACAGCTGTTCATAAAGTAAAGGGAGAAGTTCCGCTAACGGAAGCTGAGATCGTAGTAAGTGGTGGTCGTGGACTGAAAGGACCTGAAAATTGGGGTATCATTGAAGATCTTGCACATGAACTGCATGCAGCTACTGCTTGCAGCCGTCCTGTGGCGGATGCAGACTGGAGGCCCCACCATGAACATGTGGGACAAACAGGCGTGCAGATCGCTCCCAATCTTTATTTTGCGATTGGTATTTCCGGCGCCATCCAGCACCTGGCTGGTGTAAACAGGAGCAAAGTGATCGTTGTGATCAATAAAGACCCTGAAGCTCCTTTCTTCAAAGCTGCAGATTATGGTATTGTTGGGGATGCTTTTGAAGTCGTGCCTCAGCTGACTGCAGAAATTAAAAAACTACACAACAGTTAAATGATCAAAACTTGGTTTTGATATAAGCATAAATACTCATTCCAGATCAATGAATAACAAGGGTTGCCAAATGGCAGCCCTTTCTTTTGTGCATTCACGTTTTGTGTTTTAAATTGATTTATTTTCGTGGACGTTATGAAGAAGATCGAATTAGAAATTGTTGCCCTGTCGCACAGCATTACACAAACACATTCTTATGCTGTTGTTTTGGGTGAGATCAATGGTCTCCGACGTTTACCAATCGTTATTGGTGGCTTTGAAGCACAGGCTATTGCTGTTGCACTCGAAAGAATGCAGCCCAGTCGTCCCCTGACTCATGACCTGATGAAAAACTTTATGAATTCGTTTAATGTGGAACTGCAGGAGATCATTATCAGCGACCTTCAGGAAGGTATATTCTATTCCAAACTGGTTTGCAGCAGTGAACATGATACAGTTGAGATTGACAGCCGGACCAGTGATGCGCTCGCACTGGCTGTTCGATTTGGTTGTCCCATTTACACCTGGGAGCATATCCTGGACAATGCAGGGATCCTAATGGATGACGCTCCAGAAAAAAAGAAGAAAGGCGAACCTGTGGGTATTCAGGAAACCGGTAGCGGTGTGACTGAGGACCTAAGTAGTATGTCCCTCTCCGAATTGCAAACCCTGTTGAATGATGTACTGGAACATGAAGACTATCTCCGTGCCATTGCCATCCGTGATGAGATCAATAAAAGAAAGTAAAACACTGGCAACATCAACTATGACAGGATATATTTTTTAGCTCGCCTGTTTAATTCGACATTATGGTTGTTTTCCCCAATGCAAAAATTAATCTTGGTCTGCACATCACCCGCAAAAGAGCTGATGGATACCACGATCTGGAGACTGTATTTTATCCACTTCCCCTGAAAGACATTCTGGAAATTGTACGTTTAGATAATCGTACTGAATCTCAAAAACATTCGGATCAGGAAAATGCGATCTTGTTTACTTCATCAGGATTGACTGTTGATGGCGAACCTTCGCAAAACCTCTGTGTCAAAGCATGGCAATTATTAAAGGAAGCATTCCCCGCTCTTCCAGCAGTTCAACTGCACCTGCATAAAAATATACCCATGGGTGCCGGACTGGGAGGCGGAAGTGCCGATGCCGCGTTCACCCTATTATTGCTCAATCAGAAATTTAACCTTCAATTGAGTGAAGCGCAATTGATTGATGCAGCGCTGAAATTAGGAAGTGACTGTCCATTTTTTATCATCAATAAACCCTGTCTTGCGGGATCCAGAGGAGAAAATCTGCTGCCTGTCCAGTTAGACTTATCCAACTATTATTTTGTAATCATCAATCCAGGTATTCATGTATCAACTGCATGGGCCTTTGCGCAGATCACACCACAGATCCCTGTTTTGCCTATTGCTGATATTATTAGTTTACCTGTTACTCAATGGAAAGATCTATTGAAAAATGATTTTGAAGCACCGGTTATGGCTGCCTATCCTGCTATTGAACAGATCAAAACATCACTGTATGATCAGGGTGCTTTTTATGCGAGCATGACCGGTAGTGGCAGCTCTGTATTCGGAATATTTGAAAGCAAACCAGAAAAGATATCAGGCTTGCCAGAAAACTATTTTATACAGGTATTATAATAAAGGCATTTAAAATCAACGATGAAAAACAAACCCTTATCTTCATACTGATCAACGGGAAAGACCTATATGAAAATCCTATACAAGCCCTTGCAGTATATCTATTGCGTCTATACATCACTGGTCTTTATTCTGCTGATGTTTCTTTCTGTTCCATTTGTATTTCTGGCTTCACCCTTTGGCATCAAAGGAGGCAATTTTATCTATAAGGTCTGCTCGATATGGGCCCATATCTGGTATTTTCTCATCGGTATCCGTCACCAGGAAATTTATGAAGCCCCGCATGACAGGAACAAACAATATATTTTTGTTGCCAACCATATTTCTTATATGGATATTCCGCCTATTGTTGCCACTTTCAAACAATCAATTCGGGTACTGGGGAAATATGAAATAATCAAGATACCGGTTTTTGGATGGATCTACAAGGCAACCGTTATATTAGTGGACCGTAGAAATGCCGACCGTAGGTCTCGCAGTGTTAGAGCCCTAAAAGCAGCCATAAAACAGGGCATCAGCATCTTTATTTTCCCGGAAGGGACTTTTAATGAAACTGGCAAACCACTTAAAGAATTCTTTGATGGCGCATTTCGAATTGCCATTGAAACAAAAACACCAATAAAACCCCTGCTTTTTGTAGATACCCTGGAACGTTTGCATTATAACAGCTTTTTTAGCCTTAATCCTGGCAAATGCAGGGTTGTATTTCTCGAAGAAGTACCGGTGGATCAGTATACCATGAAAGATATACAGCACCTGAAACAAGAAGTTTACAGCATCATGGAAGCCGGATTGAAACGTTACCGCAGTTTCGAATTACCCATTCTGCAGGATTAATACAGGATAGTTTTGAATGCCTTATTTTAGCATACTGTAAGGTATGCAAACAAATGAACTGTTCAATTCAGCCGATGCAATCAGGCCATCCGGAAATGACCGGTTATACTGTGAGGTGATCATTCCCCTTGCATTACCTGCCACCTATACCTGGATGATACCCAAACATTTACAGGATACAGTCCGCATCGGTATCCGTGTGGAAGTTCAACTGAGGAATAAAAAATATGCCGGTATTGTTCGTACCATTCATAACAAAAAACCTGATGCATTCGAACCCAAAGAACTACTGAACGTTCTGGATGAAGACCCCCTGGTACATTCCCAACAACTTGAATTATGGAAATGGATCGCTCATTATTACATGTGCTCCGAAGGAGAAGTCATGCAGGCTGCCATACCTTCTAACCTTAAACTGTCCAGCGAAAGTATCCTCATCTGGAATGAAGAATACGGCATTGATTTTACCGGACTGGGCGATGAGGAATACCTGATTGCAGAAGCGTTGGAAATGAAGAAGGAACTGCGCCTGAGTGAAGTTCAGCAATTGCTGGATGTATCTCATGTATATCCGGTGATCAAAAAACTGATTGATAAACAGGTATGTTTCATCTGGGAAGAGCTGAAAGAAAAATACAAAGCCAAAAAGGAAACATTTCTACTATTACATCCTCAATATCATGAAGAAGCAAAACTGGCAGACCTGATGAATAATTGGGCCAAAGCACCCAAACAACTGGAATTGCTGCTCTCCTATATACATCTCCTGAAAACAGAAGGTTTTGTTACGCAACCTAAATTACTGAAAAAATCAGGTGCCTCGCTCCTGCAATTAAAAGGGCTTACCGATAAAAAAATTCTGATTGCTGAGAAAAGAGCAGTTGACAGGATCCTATTTAGAGAGCATGAATCACCGCAGGACCTTGTACTTTCAGCTGTTCAGGAAAGTGCAGCTGATCAAATAAAAAAAGTGCTGGAAGAAAAACCTGTTTGCCTGTTACATGGGGTAACGGCAAGCGGTAAAACAGAAATTTATATACACCTGATCGACCAGTATATCAAAACTGGTAAACAGGTTTTATACCTGCTTCCCGAAATTGCACTTACTTCACAGATCATACGGCGATTACAAAAACATTTTGGTCAGCAGATCGCCATCTACCATTCCAAATTCAATCCCAATGAACGTGTTGAGATCTGGAATAAAGTAAAAAAAGGAGAAACCAGGGCTATCTTGGGTGCAAGATCTGCCTTGTTTTTGCCATTCAGTAACCTGGGATTGGTTATTGTTGATGAAGAACATGATGCTTCATTTAAGCAACAGGAACCGGCACCACGTTACCATGCCCGGGATGCCGCCATCTATTATGCTACCCTTTTTGGGGCAAAAGTATTACTGGGCAGTGCTACCCCAAGTATTGAAAGCTATTTTAACTGTATCCAAAATAAGTATGGATTGGTGAGTCTGCAGGAACGTTATGGCAATGTTGAATTACCAGTACTTACCCTGATCGATGTAAAAGTGGCTGCTAAAAAAGAGCAGTCGAAGATAGCCCTTACAGAACCCCTGATCACTGCAATTGAAACCTCATTACAGCAAAAAAAGCAGGTGATCCTGTTCCAAAACAGAAGGGGGTATTCACCTTATATGCTTTGTTCTGTCTGTGGCTGGATACCGCAATGTCAGCATTGTGATGTAACACTTACATTCCATAAAGCAAAGAACAAACTAAGCTGTCATTATTGCGGCACTACCTACCCGGTCATCAGTACCTGTGCCGCCTGCGGTAGTCACCAGTTTATTCAAAAAAGTTTTGGCACTGAAAAGATTGAGGAGATGCTGGCTGAAAAGTTTCCTGAAGCAAGAATCGCCCGTATGGATTACGATACAGTGAAAGGAAAAGATGCCCATGAGAACCTGATCAAACAATTTGAACAGCAACGCATCGATATTCTGGTAGGTACACAAATGGTAGTGAAAGGACTGGATTTTGAACATGTAAACCTGGTGGGCATCATTGATGCGGATGGCATATTGAATTTTACAGATTTCAGGGTCAATGAGCGGGCATTTCAGCTGATGGAACAGGTAAGTGGAAGGGCTGGTCGTAAAGATGGAAAGGGGAATGTACTGGTACAGGTGAGCAATATACATCACCCGGTATTACAGTTTGTAAAAGAACATCAGTACGAAAAACTATATCATTTTGAACTGGATAGCCGCAAAGCATACCAGTATCCTCCATTTACAAGGCTTATCATCCTGCATTTCAAACATAAGGAAAAACATATAGCAGAAGAAGCAGCCAATCTGATGATGATGGGTTTAAAGTCCAGATTTGGGTCTTATCTAAATGGTCCGGCACAACCGGTGGTGGACAGGATTCGTAATCAATATATCTGGGAAATCCTGATCAAACTACCCAAAGATGCAGCTATGATCAACCAATGCAAAAGAGAGATTTTTCAACAGATCATCATGATCCAAAGCAATAAACACTACCGTGCAGTAAACATAATACCTGATGTGGATCCGGTATAACCCTATTTCAAATTGCTGACACAGCAATCGCTTTCTACATTAAAAGCTAATCATATCCGCTTATTTAGTTATTTTGTTTCATGCAAATCCTGGAAAATATTTCACTGAAACCCTATCATACTTTTGGCTTGAATGTGTTCACCCGATATTTTGCAGGTTTTGACAGCCTTGCCCATCTGGAAGAGATCCTCGAACATCCAGCATATCAGCATGAAAAAAAACTGATCCTTGGTGGTGGCAGTAATATTTTATTTACCGGAGATTATGATGGCCTTATCCTAAAGAATAATTTGAAAGGGATTGAGGTCATAAAGGAAACGGAAACAACCATCTCAGTTAAAGCCGCAGCCGGTGAAAACTGGCATGAATTTGTACAATATTGTATTACCAATGGATTTGCAGGAGCTGAAAACCTGAGTCTCATCCCTGGTAATGCAGGTGCCAGTCCCATGCAGAATATTGGTGCCTATGGGGTGGAGATCAAAGATATATTCGAGGGATTGGAAGCTTATCATATCCATGATAAATGTATCGTACATTTTAACCTGGACGAATGTGGATTTGGATACAGGGAATCCGTCTTCAAGAAAAAGTTCAAAGATCAGTTTGTCATATTGAACGTAACCTATGCACTTCGCAAAGTTCCTGTATTTCATACCGGCTATGGCGCAATTCAGCAGGAACTGGATAAAATGAATGTACAGGATCTTTCTATCCGGGCAATTTCAGACGCTATTATCAAAATCCGTAGCAGTAAATTACCCGACCCAAAGATAACAGGCAATGCAGGCAGCTTCTTTAAAAACCCGGTGGTCTCTAAATTTCGCTGGCATGTGATTCAGGAAGAATTCAAAGACATATCCGCTTATCAGGTAGATGAAATGCATTACAAAATAGCGGCTGGATGGCTTATCGAAAAATGTGGCTGGAAAGGGTACAGAAATGCTGATGCTGGCTGTCATCCTTTACAGGCACTGGTATTGGTCAATTATGGTAATGCCACCGGAATGGACATACTAAACCTTAGTGAAGAGATCATCCAATCTGTAAAAAAGAAGTTTGGCATAACCCTGGAAAGGGAAGTGAATATCATTTAACGAATAGAAATAAAAAAGGCTGTACCCATTAAGATACAGCCTTTTTATGGATGGTACTTTCTTATTTGAAATCGTCGGCAGAGAGGTCATCCTCTTCATCAAAATTAAAGGAGCCCATATTCATCATACTGCCCATCAGATCTTTAAATTCTACTTTACCTTCCATCACTTTCTTACTGATCAGTGAATAAGAAGCAAGTCCATGTAACACAAATTCCATCAGCAGTGCATTTTCTTTGATACTGGCTGCATGGAAATACTTGTTGACAAAAGCGTTGAGTCCGTCTACCCGGAATAATGCATTGATCTTATCCTCATCTTTCATGTCCACAAAAATATCCAGATGATTGCCGGCATCAAACCAACGGATAATGGCTTTATAAGGATTTTCCTGTTCCCGCTCTTCTGCCGATTTCTTACCAGTCGATTTCTTCTTCTTCAGCTGTTCAGGATTGGGAAAATAATGAACAAACTGGGTCCGAATGGATTTATCAACCAGATTCACCGCTACTTGATAAGGACCTTCTTGTTCCCCCTCATAGACCAGTTCTATTTTACCCGTTATAGAGGGTATCACACCTGCAAGGTCACTGATCCATATCTGGGTATTCTTTTCGTTATGGATAATGGCCCTTCTCTCGGCACTGCTCACTGCATTCTCATATGCAGCAATTGTAAGCCTGGCACTCACACCGCTTTTCTTATCTACGTATTCATTGCTGCGGGCTTCAAACGCGATCTGCTCAATCAGGCGTTTGACCAGATCACTGGATGTTACCCTTTCTTTCTGTTCCGCTGTTATATTGGCTTCCTGCTCGGTAATGGCCAGGGAAACATCAATGGTCTTTGGATAGTGGGTCAAGATCTGGCTTTCGATCCTATCCTTTAATGGGGTTACAATACTACCCCTGTTGGTATAATCTTCAGGATTGGCAGTAAATACGAATAGAATATCCAGAGGCATACGCAATTTGAAACCCCTGATCTGAATATCTCCTTCCTGCAGGATATTGAACAGAGAAACCTGTATCCTGGCTTGAAGATCGGGCAATTCATTGATCACGAAGATGCAGCGATTACTGCGTGGAATGATGCCATAATGGATCACCCTTTCATCAGCAAAACTAAGTTTGAGATTAGCTGCTTTGATGGGATCGATATCCCCGATCAGATCTGCGACACTTACATCTGGTGTAGCAAGTTTTTCGCCATATCTTTCTGCGCGGTGTACCCATTGGATTGGCGTTTCATCTCCATATTCTGCAATGGTATCTTTGGCATATTTACTCATGGGTGCCAGAGGATCATCATTCACTTCACTACCAGCAACAATAGGAATGTATTCATCCAATAATTCCACCATTTGCCTGGCCATCCTCGTTTTAGCCTGACCCCGAAGACCCAGGAAAAGAATATTATGCCTCGACAGGAGTGCCCTTTCAGTATCAGGTATCACTGTATCTTCATATCCCATGATCCCGGTAAAAGGGTTCTCTTTCTGTCTGATCTTTGCGATCAGGTTGTCACGTACTTCTTCTTTGATGGGTTTATGCCTGTAGCCGGCTGACTTAAGCTGACCCAATGTTTTTATCTTCTGTATATCCATAATTTCATTTTGTGGCCCGACAAGCAAAATCTATGCTGTCAGACGGAAAGCTATAACAATAATCTAAAGAGCTGTAAACCTGCGGTGTTTAACTATTTGATCTTAATAAACGGTCTTACGTTTACCACTTTCAAAATCTTTAAAGATAAAGCTACCCAGTTTATCCAATGAGGCAAAGAACGCTTTTCCATGGTTCATTTCAGTAAATTCCTGTACAAATTTTTGCAGGTACGGATCAGAAGCTATCATGAATGTGGTGATGGGTATTTTCAATTTTTTGCATTGTGCTGCCAGGTTGATACAGCGGTTCATGATCTTCCTGTCAATACCAAAGCTGTTCTTATAATAACGCTTTCCCACTTTAAGACAGGTTGGTTTTCCGTCAGTGATCATGAAAATCTGTTTATTGGGATTTTTTCTTCTTCTAAGAAGATCCATGGCCAGTTCCAGTCCTGCAACAGTATTGGTATGAAAAGGTCCTACCTGCAAATAAGGAAGATCCTTAACTTCAATTGTCCAGGCATCATTCCCGAATACGACAATATCAATTGTATCTTTTGGGTATTTTGTCTTGATGAGTTCACTCAGTGCCATCGCTACTTTCTTGGCAGGAGTGATCCTGTCTTCCCCATAGAGGATCATCGAATGCGAAATGTCGATCATCAATACGGTGGAAGTCTGTGTCTTAAAATCGGTTTCCCTGATCTGAAGATCGTCTTCATGCATAGAGAAACTATCTATTCCATGATTGATCTGGGCATTGCGAATACTCGAAGTAAAATCGATTTGCTCCATGGTATCACCAAACTGAAAGGGACGTGTTTCAGGATTGATCTCGTCGCCTTGTCCGGGTTTTGATGACTGATGGTTACCCGATTTTGATTTTTTAAGCTTACCAAAGATCTCTTCCAGGCTTCTTTTACGGATAGACTGTTCGCTTTTCCCTGTAATTTTCATGCTGCCATCTACCGGGTTCTCCTGTAGGTAGCCATTTCTTTTCAATTCTTCAATAAAATCACCCATGCCATATTCTTCATCTGTAAACTGGTACTGTTTATCCAGTTCACTCATCCAGCGAAGTGCTTCGGCAGCATCACCATTGGCATAAGTGAGGAGCTGCATGAAAATATCAAGCATCTGATCAAACTTTCCCTTCCCGTTTTCATCCGGTGTAAATTTTAAAAATCTGTTTCCGGTCATGCCTGCAAACTAATAATATTTTAATGAATGCAATGTTAACGCTTGAAGTTAGTCTATGGTTCTTAAAATTAAAGCCCCGCGTTGGCAGGGCTTTAATTATTATCTTAAATCGTAAGAACTGCTTATTTACTTCCGTCGTCGGCTGGAAGATTAGATGTATCACCACCCAATATCCTTGCTTTTTCAGCAGCTGTGGTCTTCGGAGAATACATAACATGCATCTGTTCTATTGCCTGCAGGTAGTTTTCAGCCGTTCTTTTTTCTTCGGCCATATTATCTGCATTCCTGCCACTAAGTGAATTGTAATATTTGATCTGTTGCTGCAGATCGGTCTTTACAGAATTTTCTACTTTGGCAGCAAGGGCCTTATCTTCTGCACGGTAACATGCATCCAGGAAAATCAGGGATGACCTGTTGTGCTGGTTATAACGACTTACCATACCATAGGCAAAGTTTTCCTGCAGGATCATTTTATCTGCTTTTTCCAAAACAGCGCGGGCTTCTTCTTTTCTGCCTTTACCGGCAAGATTGGCAGCCAGTTCTGCATATGCCTGTCTGATATTGATCAGATGCCTGCGGTTTTCTTCATCGTAGTAAACGCCTTTCAGGTCAGCATTACCAAAACCAAACTTATTCATCAGCTTATCCAGCATCCAGTCTGTATTGATATCACTTCCTTCAACCGGCACTAAGCGGAAGCTGATACCATCTTTACGCAGGTATTTGCTAAATCCAAGTTCTCCAAAACCTCCAGAAAAGTAGATGGGTCTCTGCCAATGCGAAGCTGCAATGATATTCAATACAGCCAGGTCATTCTTCATTAACGTATTACGTGGAATTTCGAAACGTAATTCACTTACCACACTGTCTTTTGCATTCACAGTTCCATTTTTCAAAACCAGTGCTTTATCAACAGGAACAGATACTTTTTTGGATGGGAATGAATTCAGTAATTCGCCCCTGCTATTATCCATCTTATCAGGATCATCACTACCCACATAATTCTTCATCATGTCATAAAGGTCATAATACCTGTCTTGGGGTATGTTCTTAGGATTATACACGATATAATCTCTTTTGCGACCTTCAATTTGATCATCTGACCAGATCACATCGATCTTATTGCTTTCATTCGTCTTATAGCGTAACTGGTTTATATACCAGTCAATACCCAACAGACTGTAATTGATCACTCGGATATCCTTACGAATGCCTTCTACTTCCTGGGCATACCAAAGCGGATAGGTATCATTATCACCAAAAGTGAAGAGTATCGCATTGGGTGCACAACTTTCCAAATAATCTTTGGCAAGATCCCTGGCCAGTACTTTTTTGCTTCTGTCATGGTCATCCCATTCCTGCTGAGCCATAATTACAGGAACGGCCAGCAAACAAACAACAGTTGCCAAAGCAGCAGCAGTGGTTTGACTGATTTTTTTCTGCAACCATTCTGCAATACGC
>Ga0364859_10206_pt1 | contig 41812 bp, 29 predicted proteins | sample ExccelAu500001D3_FD_206911 | JGI IMG/M metagenome (GOLD analysis project Ga0364859, IMG submission 206911) | Enriched cells from Trout Bog Lake Hypolimnion, Wisconsin, USA - BchlTB.Aug20.5000.01 .D3 | ecosystem: Environmental > Aquatic > Freshwater > Lake > Hypolimnion/Profundal zone | place: USA... | reverse complement strand
GGGTTTGGAAGAGATATAATCGATGGTAACCACCACAATTATAACTATTGCCAATGAGATCAAAAAGATGACGATACCTTTGTTCTTCATAATAATGACTTAAATGTTCATATTGATACAAATCATTGTTTTTGAATCTCTTAACACTAAATATCCATTGGCAATTGCCATTGGTGCCCAGGCATCCGCGCCATCCTTGATCACTTTTACCCGGTCAAGCTGGATGTACTTGGCAACGCTCGGTTTTGCGATTGTCAGGGTTCCTTCATCGTCGAGAATAAAAAATTTATTATCCGCAATAAAGTAAGGACCGAGTCCGAAACGGGTAGTCTGGCCACTCGACCAAACCATTTTCTTACAATCGGACGGATCGACGCAAACAAATTGGTTGCGCAGTGATCCGGCATCCTTAGGAAGTATTGCGAATAGATGTCCTTCCCAATAAACAGGTGTTTGTTGTTCACAGGCCAGTCCGAAACGCGGAAGATACTGTTGCAAAACATTAATGGTAAAGTTACTGCCATTTCCTTTAAGTTGTAGCAACATGGCACCGGCTCCATAACCGGCAGTTATGAAAATTTTTCCGTCAGGCATACACACCGGTGAAGGTGCTACCACCGAATGATTCCAGGCAGCGGTTTTCCAGAGCACCTTTCCGACATCCGGACCTTCGGCTGCAATACCAACCAAACCGCCAATTGCACTGTATACATACATTTTCCGCCCCCCAAAATTGAATGGCATAATGGAAGAATGTGACATCTTCCAACCTTCAGGATTGGGTGTTTCCCATAATTTCTTACCTGTTTCACAACTGATACCGATAATCAATGCCTTTTTTCCCCCGGTTGCTATGACGGCCACATCATTGTCAATTAAGGGGCATTGGCCTGTATACCAAAATGGGATTTCCGAGGAATACTCCCGTGCAACATCAAGTCCCCACCGGAAATTTCCGGTAAGCCGGTCGAGACACATGACGTGGCAGCGTGGTCCCATAGTCACGATATATTTTTCAGTAATAACCGGAATGGTCCTTGACATACCATGATTCCGTTTAATCGTAACATGATATCCCCTCTTCCATAACTCCTTGCCATCTGAAAGTGATATACAACGCAGGAGATCTGCCTTCTCCTTTTCATTGTAATCAAGGACATAAACCAAACCCTTGTATATGGCGGCTCCGGAATGCCCCTCTCCCAGTGGAATTGACCACCGGATATCAGGACCTTTCGGACCAAATTTTTCCTTTAATTTGGCCGGCGATTTTGAGATATTATCATAATCATTTCCGCGAAACCGACTCCATGATTCTGTCATCTCATTATATGTCAGGTTCTTGGTTTCAAAGATCTTTCCAATATCCACATTTTCAGATACAGTATCGGCCACACCCCTTTTATCCAATCCAGGTAAGCTTTCGGTGAATCTGGACGTAGGATCCCTTATCAGCCACCACAGAAGAGCCACTATCGCGACTAAAGAGAGCGAATAAAAAGTAATATTCAGAATCCTGTTTTGAAACATTCCTTGTCTTGATTAATAAACTAAACTCCTTTTATATGATATCGGCGCAGGATATTTCCATGTCTGAGATACAAATTGCCATCATAAATAGCAGGATGTGCCCAGTATGGACCTTCCCCACCTTCAAATTTAAAGGTACTGATAATTTTAAAATCAGACGAATCTGGCTGAACAAGGGCAATAGTTCCCCCTTTTTCTTCATAACAATAGAGCAGACCATCGGCAGCTATAATTGAACCCTTTGTATTCCAATCTTTTACCCAATTCGTTTTACCAGTTGCCCAGTTCACCGAGACCCACTGTCCTTTGTTGTTGCTGACCCAGTTGGTACCGAAAATATTCCCGTCAACGAGTACATCCCCGCCAATCTGGGTGTCCATAATCTCGTTTTTCCATTTCAATGTAACCGATTTTCCATCCGCCGAAAGCGAGACCATCACAGCAATATGATCATACCCGCTGGTCACAAAAATATCGCCATCATGATAAATTGGGGTGTTCGGATTAATTCCCTTCCCCATATTTCCCGGCTCAAAAGGCTGGAGATCAAAATTCCAAAGGATTTCCCCGTCAATGGAATTAATCCCGATCAGGTTATTCGCAGTTTCAGCGAGCACAATTTTCAATCCGTTACGTTCGATAAGCAGCGAGGAAACGTAGGCTCTTTCGCCACCGACACTCCTGGTTTTCCAAAGCAACTTTCCGGTAATCTTGTCGAAAGCGACAACGGTGGTCTCTTTTCCGCCTGTTACATAAAGCGCTGCCTGGTCAGTAAGGAGCACAGATTCTGAAATTCCCCAGCGGCCATATTCTCCCTTAAACTGGTTTTGTGCATCCTGCGACCATAATTTTTCCCCGCTTTTGGCATTCAGACAGCATACCTCCCCCATACCGCTAATGAGATATATTTTGTCATCCTGGATGGTAGGTGTACATCTGGTATCGGGATATGAATTTACCCAGGCATGTCCATAGGTTTGATCCCATAGCATTTTGCCTGATAAATCGTAAGCCGAAATAACATCCATTGAATCCTTCTTAATACCGGTGACAAAAATAACATCCTTACAAACAACCGGTTGCGAATATCCTTTTCCAAATCCTGAAATTTCCAAATCTGCAGCAGGTCCAGTCTCAGGCCATTTCTTTAACAGGTTTTTATCAGGGTAAATCCCATCACGGGAAGGTCCACGCCACTGAACAATCTCCTGTCCAACGGCTGCTGTAACCAATAACATCAGCATGCAACCCAGTAATAATTTCATTATTAAATTTTTAAACATCATTAATTAAAAGCTTTATAGCTCAGGGAAACCGGTTCCACTATCCGCCTAACCGCCCTACAGCATAATAGCCTAACAACCTAAAAGCCTACAGCCTAATAGCCTATTTAATATTATAAACCATTAAAACATCACCATGTCTCAGGTAGAGTTTGCCATCACTGATAAACGGGTGGGCCCAATGAGGTCCAGATCCGTTGGTTACTTTAAATGAACTGATTACCTCCCATTTTTCGGGATTCGGTTTAATTAAACCGACTGTTCCTGACTTCTCTTCGTACACATAAAATAGATCGTCGGCTCCGATAATCGAACCTTTATTGATCCAGTCGGTAACATATTTTACTTCTCCGGTATCCCATTTCATACAAACCCATTTCCCTTTTCCATTACTGATCCAGTTTGAACCATACATATAATCGCCGGAAACCATGATACCATGATGATGATTATCAAGGGTATGGTCTATCCATTTTTCCTTAACCGAGGTCCCAGTAGAATCCATTTTCAACATTACGGCAGGATAGTCGTAGCCCATGGAGAGGAAAATCTCATCCTTTTTGAAAACTGGTGTATTGGTAAGGATCAGTGCTTTATCATCATCCTCAATTAATTCTTGTTTAAAATACTGGTAGCTCCAGGCCGTTGTACCATCACCCGGATTGATGGCCACCAGGTGAGTGCCGGTAAGAGCCAGGATAAACCTGAAATTTTTATATTCGAATATGGTAGGTGAAGCGTACGACCTCGGTCCCCCAACAGATTTACTTTTCCAGACCAGCTTACCGGTCATTTTATTGAATGCAACAACCGTAGTCTCATTGCCACCAGGGGTGCAGATCACTTTATCATCAACAATCAGCGGGGATTCGGAAACACCCCAGTTATGCCACTCTGCCTTAAAATCCTTATCCACATCTACGGCCCAGTTCTCTTTTCCGCTGCCAGCATCAATACAAACAAGCCTGCCCAATCCACTGATCACATAAATCCGGTCACCCTCGACAGTAGGTGTTGAACGGGTGTCCGGGAATGACTTTAACCAGGATCTGCCGTACGGAACCTGCCATTTAATCTTTGCCTGAAAATCTACGGCTGTCAGATAATCAAGGGTATCGATCATTCCTGTAATGTATATGGTTTGGTTAGCGACCACCGGTGAAGAATAGCCTTTACCCAGCTTTTCGACCTTCAGAATCATTTGCGGCCCTTCGGCAGGCCAGGATTTCAGTAACCCGGATTCATTAAAATAACCGTCACGCTTAGGTCCTCTCCATTGAACGACCTGGCTGAATGAGGAATAAGCCACACCCAAAATCAAGGACAATACAACTACTTTCTTCATAATTTATTAACTATTGAAAATTCAAAACGGGAGAATTGTCTCTATTCCAATTTCTCCCGTTTTAAATGATTTTAAGAACTGACATATTTCAGATCAATTACTTTATCTTATAAGCTATTAATGATTTTCCATGTCTGACAAAAAGCTGACTATTATTAATCACAAGATGTGCCCAATGTTGTCCGCTTCCCAATTCAACCTTCCCCTTACCTGCTATGTTAAATCCCTGAGGTGTTGCCGGAACAAGCGCGAGTTCACCCTTTTCACTGTAACAGAATAACATACCATCGGCTGAAATGACATTCCCTTTTGCAATTGCCTGAGAGGCATACTTCTGATCTCCGGTTTTCCAGTCGGTACATTGCCAATCTCTGGTATTATCGCCACATCCATAAATATATCCATCCACAACCACTGCCCCACCAATGCGGCAATCCACTTTTTTGCTGAACCAAGCTTTTGTAACCTGGCTTCCATCAGCATTCAGATCAAGTTTAACTCCACCCTGACCATATCCGCTGAAGCAAAAGAGGCTGTTTTGATAGAATATCGGAGTATTGGCATGGATAGCATATTGGTTGGTATGTTCATAAGACCAGAGCATTACACCGGTTTCCGCATCCAAACCGATGATATGCTTTTCGGTATGGGTAACCAATAATTTACGGGAAGGCAGTTTTACCAGCAGTGGGGTACAATATGCCGATTTTTCGCCAACACCTTTACTACTCCAGATCAGTTGTCCGTTTAACCGGTTAAGCGCCACAACGTTATTTACAGGACCACCCGTAGTTACAAATATTTTATCACCATCAATGACTAAAGTTTCTGTTACACCCCAGGTAATATTCTCTCCATTAAAATCCTTCAATACCTCTTTTTTCCAGAACATATTGCCATTATTGGCATTAAGACAGGTAAGTACTCCATTCCCGGAATAAATATAAAGCATATCTCCGATGACTGAAGGTGTTGCCCGGGCACCCGGATAATTTTCAACCCACTCCTCACCATAAGTCGCTTTCCATATTAGTTTTCCATCTAAACTCAATGCATAGATGTAACCTACATTGTTTACCGCAGCCGATACATATATTTTCCCATTCGCAAAAACCGGAGATGAAAATCCGTCACCAAGCTCATCAAAATGCCAGAGGATTTCAGGACCCGTTGCAGGCCAGGATTTTAATAAACCAGTTTCGGAATAATTACCACTCGATCCCGGGCCACGCCAGGTTGTTGGTTCTTGTGCTTTAGCTGTGACAAGGGCTAAAAGTCCAGCAATCATCAAAGTAAAAACGCCTTTGTTCATATCTGTTTGAGTATAAACTATTGGCTAAAATTATAACCATTCCCTTGGATGTGCAAGGGACGAATAGAATTTAGTTTAGGTCTAAATAACAGAATAATCTACAAAATTAAATTCAGGATATAGCCAACCAGGATGATTCCGGTGGCAATGATGGCAATAAACATAAGGATAAACGGGAGCTTTAACACCTTTTTTAAAATGATCAGTTCGGGAAGTGAAATCCCGATCACCGACATCATAAAAGCCAGGGCAGTTCCGAGTGGAACACCTTTCTCAATTAAGGCAAACACAATCGGAACAGCTCCCGGGGAACAGGTATAAAGCGGGATTCCGATTAAAACGGCCAGAGGCACCGAATACCACGTCGATTTATCAAGATAGGAAGCCAGGTAATCATTGGATACGTACCCGTGAACCACAGCTCCGACAGCGATTCCGGTAATCATGTAGGGCCAGATTTTGACGATAATTTCTTTAACAGCCACTTTGCCGGCACGAATTCGGTCCTCGAATTCAAGCTGCTGGCCATCTTCCGGCAGATCGCCGAATTTCAAAGCCAGTACCCAATCCTGGAGCCATCTTTCGAGGTTCAGACGTCCTATGATCCACCCTGAAAAGATGGCAATAATCAGCCCCGTCAGGATATAAATCATCCCTATCTGCCATCCAAACAGGCTAAATAACATGATCACAGCCACTTCATTAATCATAGGAGCTGCAATCAAGAATGAAAAGGTTATGCCAAGCGGAATTCCGGTTTCGACAAACCCTAAAAATAACGGAATTGCCGAACACGAACAAAAAGGGGTCAGAATTCCCAGGGATGAGGCCATAATATTTCCCATAAACAAAGGCTTTCCCTCCAATACTTTACGGGTCTTTTCGGGAGAAAAATACGACCGGATAATCCCGGCCAAAAAAATCACCAAAATAAGGAGAAGAAAGATTTTTTGAAGCGTACTAAGGAAGAACCAAATCGTGGAAGAGAGATTGGATTCATAGGGGAGCTGCATCCAGTTATACACCATAAAATTTGTGGAGGCTTCCTTGTAATAGAACAGGAAGATCCAGAGCAGAAGTAAAAATATATATACAATTGATTTTTTGCGCATTACAATTTCCTGAAAAATGATAGGAATAGATTTAAACTTGATTCAAATCTCTTTCACTCTGGATTACAAAGTTATACAAGGATTTAACTATTGGCCTTCCTTCACGGAGATAATTTATGTGGATTTTAAATATCGTCTCAAGGCTTCTATGGAATAGATTAATGGAAACAATTTTTCGTCATACCATAACATTGCAAAATAGAGACCAATCGGACTGGATTGCAACCCATTCTTTCCGCGTTCATGTTCAAGCCATTTAAAAGCCTGGATGCAAGCTTCATTATCCTTTCCGGCCAATGCGCACACAGCCAATGCACTCTCTTCCATTGTGCCCTGAATACCAATTTCACCACCCCAGCTCCCATCATCATTCTGTTGTTTTAGGAGATAATTTTGAGCCCGGATAAGCAACAACCCGATATTCTCCTTCATCCTGTCCTCCAAGGAATCACACAACAAACTATCTTTCAAATAAATAGTCACCTTGGCAGTTCCATAAACAGGATTTTTCCGGTCGCTGGTATTCTGATTCCCGAACCATAGGGGAACCCAGGAACCGTTTTCATGCTGAGCTTTCCACAAATAGCCAATTGAACGTGCAACCCCTAAGTCTAGCGCATTCTTTAAATCTGAAGGTATTTTCCCCCGAAGTATTTCGAGTGATTTGGCCATCGCAAGAACAGCATGTCCAGTCAGATCGGCACAGCTGCTGTCAAATGGAAGCTTACCCCACCCTTTACAAAATGTCGGAAATCCACCATCCTTGTTCTGAAGTGTTGTCAGCCACTTGCAACCATTAATTATCGCCTCAGATTCATCAGCTTCAGCGCGGTACATATCCAACAATGCCAATATTGCGCCGCAGGTATCATCCACGTCAGGGACGGAACCCGATAAATTGGTCCATCCCCATCCACCCGGTTGGGCAAGGTTAAATGGATGAATGTTTTTATATTGTATTGTTTTTAAGTGATTTATAAGTTTTTCAATTTCCAATGGTGAAAATTCCGTGGTTATTTGATCCCCAAAGGACTTAACGCTTAAAGTGGTAACCCACGTTGAAAGGTCAGTATCTATTGGCCAGCTCCCATCCGGTCGTTGCTGTGCCCTCAAAAACTGGAGCCCTTTAACCTTTACACGATGATTGCCATATCCGGATGTAATCAGACACATCGAAACAAAGGCGGTCAATGGAATAGCCTCCAGAAAACCCCCACTTTCGGGAACAATTTTCTCCAGTTTTCGTAATGAGGGTTGTAATGCCCGATTTCTGATCCAGCTCATAACGGGATTATGGCGCTTCCTCGTTTTAAAAACAAATATTCCGACGGCAATCAATGCAGGAATAGCATAGCTGACTACCCGTAAATTGAACAGACTGTACCATGAAGCCGGGAACAGCGTGAACTCAAAGGGTAACTGTGGAATTTTGGCGCAAGCCCTTTCGTCCAGCACTCCACATATAACGAGCATGGAAAGGATGGGTACCGAAAAAGTAAAGTCATTACCATAAAATGATAATATAGAAGAGGTTATATGATCATTTTCAAGATCAATATTTTGTTTTTCAAGAAAAGATTCAATCCTGCCCAGAGCAATAACGGCAGTTTCATTCTCTTTACCGCAATAGCTGATTGCAGCATAGCAGAGCAGTGAAGTACTGACATTACTGTTGCTTTCCGGAGTGTCTCCGAATCCGCCATCATCGTTTATATGAGTTACAAGCCAATTTAATCCATCAATAACATATTGGTTATCTGCCTTATCCAAGTTTATTTTTAAGGCGACAACCGAAACAGCTGTTGCCAGTGCACTTGAAGAAAGTCTGCCACTCCAGAACCCATCTCCATTCATTTCGCATTTAAGCTGAAAAACTAATTCATCATATTGATTTTCAAGACTGTTCTGCATAATTACCTGATTTTTCGGTTAAAAACGGATCAACACATCGACCCTAAAGCTAATAGCCCGTAAAAAGTATATTCTACATCGGTCAGGTAGTCCTCTGAAGTGGAACGGAACCCTCCATGATCATACAAATTGTCAATAAAACCTAGGCAATCCGGCTTTATCAGCCGAATGTCTGCTTCCAGAAAATGAAGTGCATACAACGCCACACCGGTGGAAAGCAAGTCGTCCGCAGGGGCCCTGTGCAGTGCTGCAAATCCGCCATTTCCCCGCCGGAACGAATACAAAACTTCCACATTCCCGGATGAACTTTTCTCAACCATCGCCTGAATAACAGCATTAGCTGCAACCACCGGGCAAGGGGTATTCGCCTTTAACAAGATCGATCCTTTATATTGATTGACAACACGTTGTATATTCCGGTAATCTTCGAGATAATAGAGGGCAAGGATCCCCAGAAAGCCTGAATACTCAGGTTGCTCAGAGGTTGAAATCCGAAGATCTGAAATAATTTGTTTCCTTAGCTTTTCACTTGTTTCGTCAAAGCCAATAAGTTTTGAATAGAGAATTGCGCCACAATACAAATGAACTCCTGACAAATGACTGTTTTGTACCAGATTTTTTACGTAATTCCGTGCAGGCTCAAACACGTTCTTTACCGAAAGTGCTTCTGCGATATAGATCCCGAAAAGGGTATAATAAAGATCGGTTTTACCGCCCCGGTCAGCAAATCCTCCCTCATTGGTTTGTTGGCGAATTACAAAAGACCGGATTTCGGAAACCATCTCATCATCCAGTATTTGAGGTGCTTTTGCCAAAACCGGTTCCAGGAGCTTGGGATAAATCTTTTTTATCCTTGACCTGGCTGCATATTTATAGATACTCCTTGAAAATCTTTCCCAAAACCTCATACAATGCCAGTTTTAGCCCTAAATTGGAAAGATTGTCGAGACAATCTTTTGCATCATTGATTATGTTGATTAACAGATCTTTTGTGGCCTCTGGTATCTGGTTTTGATCAATCAGCTGATACAAAACTTCCAGATCACCAGATTTATAGGCAGCCAGAAATTTTTCCGCTTCAGTGTCCGGGAGTTTTTCCTTTAACATCGAAAGTAGAATTGAAAATTTCCTGATTGCAATATCCCCTTTATGACCCTGGTAATCGGACAAATCATCTTTTATCTGGTAACCAATGCCAATGAGCTTGCTAAAATGACTTAAGGCCTTCAGTATTTCATCAGAAGCCCCGCCAATGGTAGCCCCCAGCAGCAGCGAAACTTTGATTGCAGCAGCGGTCTTATTTTCAAATAGTTCCAGCATCTCATCCAGGGAAAGGATCTCATTGGCATGAATTGAAATCAACTCTGCACCCTGTCCGATAGTCAGACTCCGGTGACCTCGTGAGACAATTTTGATCCCTTCGCGGATCATCTCAGGAGAAAGGGAGCTTTCCGAGATCAGGCGGTACCCTTCACCAATCAGGTAATCCCCTACATTGATCGCAACAGGGATTCCACGTTGAGTATGCAACGTTTCGACACCATACCGCAGGTCATCATTATCCTCAATGTCATCATGAATCAGTGAGGCTTTATGGAAGCACTCTACCGATAATGCCAGCATATTCAGGATTGACGGGTCAGGTTCGACAACAAAAGCTTCATATGCAAGAACGGTTAAAAAAGGGCGTAATCGCTGACCTCCCGAAAGCAGGGATTCAAAGGCAATAATTTCAGTTTTACTCTTTGCAACTCCCAAAATACGAATCAATTGCTCCTCTCCGAAAATTGATGACGACTTGTTTCTAAGATAGTTTAGGTTGAGCAACCGGACAGCAGGATCTTCGCGATAATTGTATATCTCATGTTTGATCCACGCTGAATCTGCAGTCGTTTCAACACATCCGCAGGTAGTCAGGGGAATCCCGATACCCGGGATGCTATATTTACTGACAGAGGCAAACATTTTTTGCAAGACCTCCATGCACCCGACACCAATAACGGCATCCACTTTGCCACTTTCAATCAGGCGTGTTGTAATCGTTGTACCTTCTGTGACCAACGCCACATAGCCCAGGTTTTCAGCCTCTCGCAAAAAACCGGAGATGCTGCAATGGCCACATTCATTGCATAATAATCCCAATTCATCCTGTTCTGCCGTGCAATAAGCGACATTACGCAGACACTGTGGCAGCAGAAAAATCCGGCGACTGAACGGAATAGCCCCAACGACCGAACGCCAGATTGCATTTCCGCAACAAACCATGATGAAAGCACGGTACCGCTCTTCCCATTTCTCAGTTTCCATAAGCAAACTTGCAAAATGGAATAAACGATCATGACTAACCGGAGGCATTACCTGGTGATTTAAGAAATAGGAATCGACCTTAGTGCGTATATGAGTCCGCTCAGATTTCTCTAAAGGTATGTCAAGTGTAAATATTGATTGGAACTCTGATGACTTCAAAAGAATAATTTTAGATTAAAAAACGCACAATTAACACTTTACAAAATACTCTATTTTTCTGCATTTATCCGTATGCACCCAATCCAAAGAAGGCTCTTTTTTTAGCTATTCGGTAAATCCAGTTTTTTTCAGGGATTTTGGGACAACTTCCATGACTGCAAACACGACATCCATTGGTAAGTTCTTCCGATAATCCGGGACGGTTTGAAGTATTTGCTGCCTGATGACTTTCTGCAAATTCATTGAGCCAACCTGGATTTTCCATTAAGATGCATCCATGGGTTTGCTGGTTCACCCGGGATTTAAATTCCTTTAAAAAAGCTGAGTTTTCATAAACCGCCTTTAAGTCCCCGTCCCTGATATTATCACGGGAGAATTGGATCACAGGACAGGGTTCGATATCCCCATTCGGATTGATATGGTGGCTCAGCCCCTCGGCCGCCGGACAAAATGGCTCGCCGTCAGCTCCCCAGTAGGAATCGATCAGGACCAGAGGATATTTGGTCCTGCCATCCACCAGGAATTTTCTTAACCTCAGGATATCTTCCGGTGAAAGGGCAAGTTCGTAATGAGGATTTTCCCCGGTTGGACGATAGATATAATACCACAGGTAAATCACACCACGAGAATGCAACATCTCAATGAATTCGTCCGACAGGGCCATCTCAATATTTGATTTACAAATACTTATGGCAACTCCGGTGATTAAACCCATGGAAGTGGCAGTTTCTATTGCCCGGACGGTTCGCTGAAAAACACGATTACTTCCCCTTCGGATATCCGCCACCGTTTCATTTCCTTCCAGACTGATCAGCGGGGTGACATTCGCCAATTTCTTCAGCTCCGCTGCAATTTTTTCTGTTAATAAAGTACCATTGGTAAACAGCTGGAAATAGCAGTCGGGGTTTACCCTGAAAATGTTCATCAATTCGCTGTACATCAAAGGCTCACCGCCAAGGATTCCAAAAAAATAGGAACCGTAATTTTTGCTGTCAGAAATAATCTTATTAATTGCCTGAATATCAATACTCGAGCTTGTTTCTCCTTTTGTGACCCAGCATCCCTGGCAGGCTAAATTGCAGTCATCAGTCACTGAAATAAACTGGAATGCCGGAAAAATTTCCCCGCGAAGCTTTCTTTTCTGAAATTTATTAAATCCTGAGATCCCCTTCCATCCCATATTATAGGAGAATTTCCAGATACACCTGAGGTCAGATTTTATAAAATTGCGAAGTAGAGACATCTTCAGGCTGTTTTAATTATCGGATTTTTCGGTAAGAGCTTGTGCCCGCTCATTTATAGCCTGTTGCATCGCTGTATTTCGAATTATTGACTGACGTTTCGCTTTTCGCATTTCAAGGGCTTTATAAATGTTGCTTCCCAATATGGCGTCAATATCCAGGTTTTGTCGCTTTTGCTCGGCCATTTCATCAAAAGTATCAGAACCTGCAATGGCTCCTGAATGCTCGTATTTTGGAAAGACTATGGCTATTTGGGGACAGATGCGGGCACAGGCCGGACAATTATTTTTGCATCCTTTGGGATTTACCACAACTACCTTATTATTAGTCTTCGCATATACGCCAAAAAGACAAAAATCAGCACATTGCCCACATGCAGTACACCTTGAATAATCGATTACAGGGTACCAAGAAGGCCAGGAACTGCCATATCCTATTTCAGAAAAATCCTGCCTGATAGATCCTTCAGCGAAAAACGATGTAATTGAACCAAAAATCTGTTCATTGTTAAGTTCTCTGAAATTAAGGTAACTGATCTTCCGGTTTTGACAGTCAATTCCACAGTTTTCTAACAGTAGTCTGACTCCCCGCGGATAGCAGGCAATGATTAACGCATCATCAACTTCGACAAACAAATCGCGGGTATCTTCTTTGCGTTCAACAGCACAGCCGCACAAATCGGAAATCGTGAAATACGGATGTTCCATTTGTTTCAAATAGGATTCGATATCCTTTAACCGATCTGTTCCAATCAGATTCGCGCCACAATTGCAAAAAAATACTTTTTTTATCATGTTACAAGGAACAGATTTTTCATTGTAGAATCTGAAACAAAGATATGTTTTCAGGGGATAAAAACAAGGGAAGTAATAAAGTGGACATAAATTGTTGCCACCGATTCTGAAGGTGCCTATACTACTCCGTTGAATTGGTTAAATTGAAAGATGAATGTCATTTAGCAAGAATAATCTGCGGGAAACCATCTCCCGCAGATCAGGTTGATCTAGTTCGAGATGCTTAAAAGAATTTAAATCCGCGCTAACGTATTATTATTTTAATACGGATTTTAATCTTATTTGTTTATACTTTCCTGAGGCTGTATCAAAAGTCTGTTTAACCTCAAAGAACGCGAAGCAGGTGCAAAGAGCGAAATGATAAAACATTGTAAATGAGCCCTTGCAATCTCTGCGAAATATCTTTGCGACCTTTGTGGTTTATTTTTTTGCCTTTTGATACAGCATCTTCACCTAAAAATTTTATTAAATATAATTTTACTTTACTCTTATTTATTAACCGACAAAACCTTGAAATAAAGGTTGAAAAATTTCTAAATGGGTCACAATTTATAGTTTTCAACGAAATGTAAATTGATCCTTTTCAACTTGAGTAAAAAAATGAGCATTTAATAAATTAAAAGCCTCTTAATCAATCGATTAAGAGGCTTTTTGGTGACCCCGGAGGGATTCGGACCCAGGACCCCATCCTTAAAAGGGATGTGCTCTACCAGCTGAGCTACTGAGTCATCATTTCAATGCCTATGTTTTTCAAAGGCGGTGCAAAGATAAGCTTGTTTTTAATTAATGCAAACACCAGTGCGAGAAATTTGCCCAAAGAGTTAGTTTTATTTGTAGTTTTGCTTTCCTAATTGGGTATATCGTCTTAAAGAACAAGAATATCCATTACTTAAAAAAAAATCGATGATAGGGAAAGTTGTTATAATTACCGGGGCCTCTTCTGGCATTGGAAAGGCTTTAGCCAAGGAATTCTACCTGCGTGGCGCCAAATTATCGTTGGCTGCACGTCGTATTGATCAGCTCGAGACTCTAAAATCGGAACTTCCAAATTCTGAAATATTGTGCGTTCAGACCGATGTCGCTCTAGAATCTGATTGCAAACGACTGATTGATAATACCCTGGAGAAATTTGGCAGGATTGATATCTTAATCAACAATGCGGGAATTTCAATGCGGGCCCTCTTTAAGGATATGGATCTCGAAGTGATGCATCGAGTTATGGATGTCAATTTTTATGGCACAGTTTATTGTACGAAATATGCACTGCCTCATTTACTGGCTTCAAAAGGATCCTTGGTCGGGATTATCTCGATTGCCGGTTATCTCGGATTACCGGGTCGAACTGCTTATTCTGCCTCAAAATTTGCCATAAGGGGATTTTTGGATACCATCAGGATCGAACATTTGCACAGCGGTCTGCATGTTTTAGTGGCAGCACCCGGATTTACAGCTTCTGAAGTGCGCAAGGTTGCTCTGACTGCTGATGGTACGCCCCAGGGAGAGACTCCTCGTAATGAAGGGGCAATGATGAGTGCTGAAACATGTGCTCATGCTATAGCGAAAGCGGTTAGAAAGCGAAAACGAACATTGGTTCTAACCTTTATTGAGGGGAAATTGTCCGTATTTCTCGGTAAGTTCTTTCCCGCATTACTGGATCGGCTAACCTATAATCACATGGCAAAAGAGCCGGATTCTCCAGTAAAATCTATCTAAATCCAATCGACCAGATATTTGCAGATTAAAAGTATATCCCTGAATCCATTGTACAATTTATTAATTATCAATAATATAAAATAGAATACTTGAAAATTGTAAAGAATAAGTTAAGGATGATAATCTTTAAAACTCTTAATTTTTAATCAGTTAATCTTAACCAGAAAATAATACAAGCTATTTGAATAAATCAGTTTGTCGTTAAGAAAAATGAGGTTATCTTTGCACAGCTTTTAAAGAAGTATTACATAATAAGACTCTGTAGCTCAGCTGGTAGAGCAATTGACTCTTAATCAATGGGTCGAGGGTTCGAATCCCTCCGGGGTCACCACAAAAAAGTCAACTAACTGTAAATCAGTAGTTGACTTTTTTGATTTTAAAATATTAAACTAAATGCGGGATTTTACCTTGACATCAGGTATGTAATTTCAGAGCACAACATCCAAACAATCTAAAGCAAAACTTTTATTGAAACTTTGAAAAAAGCAAAATTATGCCTTTTCACTCTTCTGCATTTAGAATATCTACTTTAGTATTTAACCATCATAACCACTTTAATTCCTAAATGAACAATTTGTTTTCCCCGTAAAATAATAGAAATCACACTTTGGGGTTTTACTGAAATAAAATATATGCCTTTTTAATTTTTGCACCGGCCCCGAAAATACCAACCCCTCGAAATATTTAACTCCTTTTCTATCGTAGAATTATATTCTGCAATTATTCGAATATATCTTCTAATTCTGTATTTCGAGTAGGCTAAAAGACGTAAAACCTTTGAATCCCCAGGATCAATCATGAGAAGTTTATGGAAATCCTCTATTGCTCCGAGGAAATCTTTAACTTTGATTTTTAACATCCCTCTTTCAAAAAGTGCTATCGAATTTTTACTATCAATCTTTATGACCTCCGAAAGATCGGATATTGCACCATTAAAATCCTGTATACCCTTCTTTGCCAGTCCTCGCCACAAATAGGCATCAGATATTCTGTTATCAATATTGATTGCCTTATTTAGACTAATTATCGCATTCAGATAGTCATGTAAACAGACTTTATCAATTCCCCGGTCAATTAACTCCTGAGTATTTTTCATAATTTATAATTATCAGCAAATCACTCTTATTTGCAAGCTTTGAAATTAATTCTATTAAAGCATAAACGTTAATAGGTTTTGTAACAAAATCGTTACATTCTTATTCCCAAATGTGGTTGTTCAGATGATTCTTTTAAAGCGCAAACCACTGATTCTGTTTGATCTGCAAAGGTTGCTTTTCAAGGATATAAAGTGCGATTTCAGGCCAGTCCGAATGGGGAAAATGCTTATTTCCGGTGGCCTCAAGAACTCCAGCAGTATAAAGATCCATAACAAGTGTCCTACCTGTTTTCCTGAAGGCCCTGAAAACAGAAACATTCTGATCGATATCTGGGCCGAGGTAAGTATCGGGGTGAGACCTGTTGTGTCGGCAAAACTTCAGCCAGCCTCTCCTCCACTAGATGTAACTCCTGATTTGCCAATCTTCCAAATGATAGGACTGAAAAAAGTAAATTATTCAACCCATCACCTTTAAATCTTGGTAATTTCGATTGAGTTTTAACAAATCGTCTCAGAAAGCACTTTGAAAAACCGATCCTATATTAAAAGCTCCCTATAAACTTATTATAAGGAGCTAATTATTTATTAAATTCATGCCAATTAAGGCATTCTTTCGAATTTTCACCAAGCTGAAACCACCTGCCAGTAAGTGGTGATATTTAGTTGATATATTCACTAAGCCATTTTCCAAGCTTTTTACGTGTAAAGAATATCCGGCTTTTTACTGTCCCAAGCGGCAGATCAAGTTTTTCAGCAATCTCTTTGTATTTAAAACCGCTTAAAAATAGTTGAAATGGTTCCCTGAACTCATCTTCGAGCATATCAATTTTCTTGTATATCTCCTTCTCTGAATGGATTGAATCAGCTGCAGGGGAATAATCATCTTTGGAAAAAGAGATTTGCAATTTGTGGGAAGAACTTTCCAGAGTAGTTTTCGCTTTTACATTTCTACGGTAATCATTTATAAAAGTATTTTTCATAATGGTATAAACCCATGCCATCAGATTAGTATCCGCTGAGAACTTATCGCGATATGTCAAAGCCTTCAGATAAGTCTCCTGGACAAGATCATGAGCCTTGTCAGAATCACTGGTCAGACTTAAAGCAAAATAATATAATTTACTGTGAAGGCTTGTTAAAGAATTCTGAAATTGAATTTGTGTCATAGTTGAATTTACTAAATAAATTATCAAATAAAGGTTTTCAATTATCAAACAACACTTCAAAGATATCAAACACGAACTTAAAAAACAAGACCGATACTAAAATAGGTTTATTATAAAGCTTTTTATCTTGATTGATTCTAAATAAGAAATTCATAATTATCAAGAATACAATGCACTTGAATTAAAAATATAAATCATTATAAATTACTGGAATTAGGAAATATTTTACTTTATAAGTCAAAGCTTATGTTTGAAAACTTAAAATTCTGCACTCGTGATTTTCCAAAAGAATTGGTTTTATTTTTCTAACCGCAAAATTTGAGCGGAGGATAAAAAATCGTTACGTATTCCAAACCAAACAAATGACTTTAATTTGGAATACCTTTAAACTAAAACCTTGGCAAACGACAATTTTGTATATCTTTATCTGCCGGAAATTATTGCAGTGAAACTAATTTTAAGGTCTTAAATTTGCTAAAAGGGATTTTAATGATTTCTGGCGCTTTAACATGCATAACCCAATTAATTTTAAAGTATAATTATGCTTCCGATCCGTATCGCGATCATTGGTCTTGGTTATGTCGGCCTCCCGCTGGCCAGACTGTTTGCCACAAAATTTCCCGTAGTTGGATTCGATCTTAATGAGAACAGGGTCAATGAATTAAAATCTGGCAATGATCATACGCTGGAGGTTGAAAAAAACATCCTTGAGGCAGCCTTGGTTTCTGAAAATCCGGTAAAATCGGGAAACATTGGTCTCTTTTGCTCCTATCTCCCTGAAGAAATCAAAGATTGCAACTTTTATATTGTTACAGTTCCAACACCTGTCGACAAGAATAACCGTCCGGACCTTACACCGTTGTTAAATGCCTCTGATACGGTGGGTCGGGTTATTTCAAAAGGAGATATTGTAGTATTTGAGTCAACGGTTTATCCCGGTGCTACAGAGGATGACTGCATTCCGGTAATTGAAAAAATATCGGGGCTCAAATACAATATTGATTTTTTTGCCGGTTACAGTCCGGAAAGAATTAACCCTGGAGACAAAGAGCATACGGTTGAGAAAATACTAAAAGTCACCTCCGGTTCAACCTCTGAAATCGCTGAGATCGTGGATTCAACATACCGAGCTGTTATTCAGGCCGGAACTTTTAAAGCCTCTTCGATCAGGGTGGCTGAAGCTGCAAAAGTTATTGAAAACAGTCAGCGTGATATTAATATTGCATTTGTAAATGAACTGGCTAAAATCTTTAATGCAATGAAGATCGATACCAACGATGTTTTGGAGGCTGCCGGTACAAAATGGAATTTTCTCACCTTTAAACCTGGGTTAGTGGGCGGTCATTGCATCGGAGTTGATCCCTATTACCTCGCTCAAAAAGCTCAGGAGGCAGGTTATCATCCCGAAATTATCCTTGCGGGTCGCAGACTTAATGACAGCATGGGGAAATATATTGCCACAGAAGTCGTTAAACTGATGATCCGAAATGAGATTCCGGTTAAAAGCTCACGGATACTAATACTTGGAATTACCTTTAAGGAGAACTGTCCTGATATCCGGAATACCAAAGCCATTGATATATATCATGAGTTAACCAGTTACGGGATTGGCGTTGATGTTTATGATCCATGGGCTTCAGCCGGGGAGGTTTTGCATGAATATAATATTAACATTGCAAGCGAACCTGATAAATCTGCAAATTATGGGGCAGTAATATTGGCAGTTGCTCATGACCAATTCATGGAGATCGATCTGAAAGCTTACAAAGATAAAGGTGCAATTATATTCGATGTAAAAGGCATTTTGCCCCGTGAACTGATTCATGCACGACTCTAGAAATAATTAAATGGTTGGAAACATGCTTAAATCACTAAAATTCAAATAATAAAAAAGATAGAAAGGAATTATGATTATTGCCATAGATTTTGACGGAACCATTGTGGAACACCGTTATCCAGCAATCGGAAAGGAACTCCCCTTTGCATTGGAAACAATTAAAGCACTTCAGAAAAAACAACATCAAATTATCCTGTGGACCTTCAGAGCCGGAAAAACACTGGACGAGGCTGTCGAATTTTGCAGAAAGGGAGGAGTGGAATTTTATGCGGTGAATAAGAGCTATCCTGAAGAAAAGTTTGACGAATCTGTCAGCAGGAAGATTCATGCGGATCTGTTTATCGATGACCGGAATATCGGAGGAATGCTAGGATGGGGCGAAATTTATTTTAAGATCTGCCCTGAAGAGTCAGGAGAGGCCAAAAAGAAGAGATAATCCGGACAACGGATTATCTCTTTTTTTTTGGCCTTAGTCCATTTCCAGCCGGACATCGTGCAATTCCCACCAGGGAAGTCCATGCAGATTAAGCTGTTCCATAAATGGATCCGGATCAAATTCTTCAACATTAAAGACACCAGGTTTTTTCCATTTTCCCTGAAGAAACATCATTGCCCCAATCATTGCAGGCACTCCTGTGGTGTAACTGACCGCCTGTGTTCCTGTTTCAGCGTAAGCTGCCTCATGACTGCAATTGTTATAGATATAATAAGTCTTTTTCTTCTTATCCTTAATCCCCTTAATCCGGCAACCAATTGAGGTTTCTCCGACATAATTGGAGCCCAGTTCTTCGGGTGCAGGAAGCACAGCTTTTAAAAACTGGATAGGAACAATTTCCTTTCCTTCGTAAAGGACAGGTTTAATGGACGCCATTCCGATATTTTGAATAACACGCAGATGTGTGAGGTATTCCTGGCCGAAGGTCATCCAGAATCTCGCTTTTTTAAGGGTGGGGAAGTTTTTCACCAGGGATTCCAGCTCCTCATGATAAATAACATATGATTCCCGTTCTCCGATATGGGGATAGGTAAGCGGTTTATGAATTTCGTGGGGTTCAGTGACGACCCAGGCTCCATTTTCCCAGTATTTACCCTTTTGGGTCACCTCCCGGATATTGATCTCCGGGTTAAAATTGGTGGCAAAGGGTTTTCCGTGATCTCCTGCATTGCAATCCACAATATCGAGATATTGAATTTCATCGAAAACATATTTGGCAGCCCAGGCGGTAAAAATACTGGTTACACCAGGGTCAAAGCCGCAACCCAGAATTGCCGTTAAACCGGCTTTTTTAAACCGCTCCTGGTAGGCCCATTGCCATTTGTACTCAAATTTAGCCTCATCTTTAGGCTCATAATTTGCCGTGTCAAGATATGAGACTCCTGTCTCGAGGCAGGCATCCATAATGGTCAGATCCTGATATGGAAGTGCCACATTAACAACTAAATCCGGCTTAAAAGAGCGGATCAGAGCCACTAACTGAGGAACCTCATCAGCATCAACCTGTGCAGTCTTAATCCTGTTTCCGCCAATCCGCGCCGCAATCACCTCACATTTGGATTTTGTCCGGCTGGCCAGCATAATCTCTGTGAAAACTTCAGGCAATCCGGCCATTTTATGTGCAACGACAGTCCCAACACCACCTGCACCAATAAGTAATACTTTTCCCATCGAATGATCTTAATGAATAGGATTAAACAATTAAATCTTTTGCAAAATAACCATATTTTTCAAAGCGTTTGCTGATTTTTTCCCGAATAGAAAATTATTTTGTACTTTTAAGATTCACCGAATCATTCACCTGTGAGAAAAATTCTGCTAATCACTTTCATTCACTTAATTGTTTTACAATCTTTTGCTCAGACCTTTAATCTGCCAAAATCTGAAGTGACAAAACCATGGACTTACTGGTGGTGGCCTGGAAGTGCTGTCAACAAGCAAGGGATCACTGCCCAGCTGGAAAATTTTAAAAGATCGGGACTAGGCGGGGCTCATATCATTCCAATTTATGGTGTGAAGGGTGAAGAAGCTCATTTTCTCCCTTATCTGGGAAAGCAATGGCTCGATATTTTTAGTTACACCTCTGCTGAAGCTAAACGGCTTGGTCTTGGAATTGATCTGTCAACTGGAACAGGCTGGCCTTTTGGAGGACCTTCAATAAACAAGGAAAGCCAAGCGAAGCAGCTCGTATTCAACGAAATAAACAGCCTGGATACCTTAACGATCAGAGAATTAATGAAGAAAAGCACATATGCTGATGCTGATATTTTTCTGATCAGTAACGATGCAAAGTATAAATCAATTCAAAAATCGACCCTTCTCAGCCAATTCCCAGTTATTAAGGCACAGAAATATTTGATTGTTACCTATGAACCAACCAATCAGAAGGTTAAAAGAGCAGCCCCTGGCGGTGAGGGGTTAGTCGTTGATCACTTCGACCCTTTGGCGATGCGGGAATACCTTCATGTTTTTGACACCACCTTGTTTGGTATTAGAGACAATCAGAATCCCAGAGCGATGTATAATGATTCCTACGAGGTATATCGCGCAAACTGGACGACAAATTTCTTTGAAACATTTAAAAAACAGCATCATTACAATTTAAAGGAGATTATTTATATGGTTAGTCCCGGTTTCCCGGATACCTTAATGAAGGGAAAAGTGATCTCTGATTACCGCGAAACATTATCTTCCTTGCTTTATGACACAGAACGAACCTGGACAAGCTGGATTGCGGGTCAGCATATGGTGAGCAGGTACCAGGCACATGGATCACCCGGCAACTTACTTGATTTATACGCACTTGCTGATATTCCTGAAACAGAATCGTTTGGCAGCAGCAGCTTTAAAATTCCGAATGTACGCGTAGATCCCGATTATAAGGAGAAAAATTTTGGCAGGCCAAACCCTTTGATGATGAAATTCGCCTCCTCTCCCGCTCACCTGCTCGGGAAGAGGTTAGTAGCCTCGGAATCCACCACCTGGCTCGGGAATCATTTCAAAGTTGCCCTGTCTCAGATTAAACCCCAGATTGATGAACTCTTTACCTCGGGAATAAATCACATCTTCTTCCATGGCACCACCTATTCGCCCAAAGAAGAATCATTTCCGGGATGGCTCTTCTATGCATCAACCAATTACGGGATCTATTCACATTTTTACAACGAATTCCCGTTTCTTAACCGGTATATTACCAATTGTCAGAAACTTCTGCAGAACTCAGAACCGGATAATGATGTCCTGGTATATCTCCCCATTTTTGATTTCTGGTCTGACACCAGGGAGCCACTTTTATCACTCTTTACAGTCCATCATGCCGATAAATGGTTCTTGAATACCCCTTTCGGGAAATTAGCCAACCGCCTGTGGGAAAAAGGATACGGATTTGATTATATATCTGATCAGCAAATAAGTCGTTTGAAGGTTAATCCGGACCACAGTGTTTCGGCTGGCAAATGCAAATACCGGGCGATTGTAATTCCAAAGACGATTCACATGACGACTGAAACTGTTCAGGCCCTGATACAACTTTCCAAACGGGGTGTCCTAGTTATCTTTGATCAATCTCTTCCCTTATCGCTTCCGGGAAAAGGGAGGGACCAACAGCAACCCCTTTTTAGTGCATTGAAAACAGAGTTGGGTCAAAATCCGGAAATTGTTATTGGGAAGGCAGATTCAGTATTAAACCAGCTGAATATCAGACATGAGACATTTGTCAATTCAGGATTAAGCTTTATCCGTAAACGAAATAAGAGCGGCAACTATTGGTTTATTGCTAATCTTTCCGACACATTTTACAATGATTCCATCCACCTCTCGGGAAATGCTGCAGCACTTGAGTTCTACGATCCGATAAATAATGACCGTGGATTCATTGAGTATAAAAATGAAGGTCAAAGAATCGGAACTAAACTCTATCTGCCACCGGGGAGCTCCTGTTTCCTGATTTCTTATAATCAACCCAAGAAAGGGAAAATATGGAAGTTCCGCTACCCTTCCGAAGAGTCAGTTGTAATTTCAGATTGGGAGGTAAAATTTCAGAAAGGTACACCCTTATTGCCTTCTGCGATTTTTCATCTCGCAGAACTCACGAGCTGGACGACCTGGAAAGATTCAACGCTCCAATGGTACAACGGTTACGGAACGTACAGTGTATCTTTTGATATCCCAGCCCAATGGCATGACATACAAGGGGTTTATCTTAAGATTGACGACCTCCGTGAAACAGCCCGGGTAACACTCAACGGAACTGACGCAGGAACAATCTGGTCGGTTCCTTATGAATTGTTTATCCCAAGCACGTTACTTAAATCCGGTCGGAGAAACAAACTGGAACTTGAAGTCCGAAATCTTTCGGCCAATGAAGTAAGGTATCTGGATACCCATCACATTTACTGGAAGAAATTCTATGATGCAAATATTGTGGATATCACCTATCGGCCATTTGAAGCCTCCCTATGGCTACCTGTGCCGTCAGGAATTCTCGGAAAAGTAAAAGTAATTGCCGTGAAATAATAGGTCTTAACACGACTCATCGCTAGGTCTCAACATTATTTACTATTCTGAAGGTAATAGTCTAATAACCAATCACTCCGATAGCCTAATAGTCTAACAGCCTAAAAGTCTAATATCCAATGAGCCTAATATCCTCTTTAATCCTCAGTCAATGAATCTTTTATTCAAATCGTCATAAGCATCAATACGGCGGTCACGCAAAAATGGCCACCAGCGTTTAACCGATTCTGATCTTTCAAGATCGATTCCGACAATAAGATTGGACTCTTCCGATTCCGGGGCTACTGCCAGGAGTTCGCCCTGAGGCCCAACTACCATGCTGTTTCCCCAAAAAGTTATACCGTTAGTTTGTCCGGAAGGATCTGGCTCATAGCCAGTGCGGTTAACAGAGATCACGGGAAGTCCGTTGGCAACAGCATGCCCGCGTTGTGAAATCATCCAGGCATCGAGTTGGCGTTTTTTCTCATCGACCGGATCGGTTGATTCATAGCCGATTGCCGTTGGATAGATCAAAACTTCAGCACCTCCGAGTGCCATCAGCCGGGCAGCCTCTGGATACCATTGATCCCAGCAAATAAGCACCCCCAGTTTTCCTACAGATGTTGTTATAGGCTGAAAACCAAGATCTCCTGGAGTAAAATAGAATTTTTCGTAATAGGCCGGATCATCCGGGATATGCATTTTGCGATATTTTCCGGCAATTGAACCATCTTTTTCAAAAACCACAGCAGTATTGTGGTAGAGTCCTGCTGACCGCCGTTCAAACAGGGAAGTCACTAAAACCACCCCATATTTAAGAGCAAGCTGACCATAGAAATCTGTCGAATCTCCGGGAATGAGTTCGGCAAGATCAAAAAATGCAGGATTCTCTGTCTGACAAAAATAGAGTGAATTATGAAGCTCCTGCAAAACGATCAGTTTAGCACCCTGTGCCGCACACCAGGCTATACTGGAAGCTAATTTTGACCTATTGGCTTCCTTGTCAGAACTGTTAATCTGTTGTATTAGACCTGCAATCAGCATTTTACAATCTATTATATTTTAATCAACGGACAACCTAAACTATTAACACAAAAATAAACAAATAATTCATCGATTCGGTCATAAAACCCCTTTAGGAAACTGCATCGTCACACAATGAAGCGATCCATGCTGCATGATTAAAGGGCGGCAGTCGATTCCGATAATTTCCCGATCCGGGAAAGCCCTTTGCAGTTGATTTTCAGCGATAATGTCTTTTGGAGAGTCATAGAACGGCACCAAAACGGCCCCGTTAATAATCAGAAAATTGGCGTAGGTTGCCGGCAATCTCAGTTCTCCGTCATAAACGGAATCAGCCATTGGAAGAGGAAGGAGGTTATAGTGTTGATTATTTAATGTTCTGAAAGACAGCAGCTCAAGTTCCATGTTTTTCAACGCCTCATAATGCTCATCATTTTTATCCTCACACTTCACATATGCAATAGTTCCCGGATCACAAAATCTGGCAAGGGTATCAACATGGCTGTCAGTATCATCCCCGGACAGGTATCCTGAAGATAACCAGAGTATTTGCTCTGCGCCAAACAGTTTCTTTAATTTGAGCTCAATTTCTTCTTCCGATAAATGTTGATTTCGGTTTACAGATAAAAGGCAGTCCCTGGTGGTAAGAATTGTCCCTTCACCGTCAGATTCAAGACTACCCCCTTCCAAAATCAGGTTTTGCCTGTTTTTATAAAGAATCCTATCCTGAAAAATACCCTGACGAACTAGTGAGCTGGTAATCTGATTATCAAAGTTTGAAGCGAACTTCATCCCCCAGCCATTGAAGGTAAAATCATAGAGGGTATGTTTGCCATCAATGATTACTGTGATGGCTCCATGGTCGCGTGCCCAGGTGTCATTTGAAGCCAGTTCAGCAAAAACCAGGTTTTCTACCCTGCAGTCTTTCAATTTATTTCTGAGAAGCAACTGATCCTGACAAACAATCAATACTTTCTCCCTTTCGGCAATGGCCTTTGCTATTGAAATGAAACAGACTTCCACCTCGTCAAGCATGTCAGCCCAGTCGGTATTTTCGTGCGGCCAGGTAAGCATCACGCCACTTTGAGCAGCCCATTCTGCCGGAAATATTATTTTTTCACCCGTCATTATCGAATTAATGTTTGATTGCTTTCAATATTCCTTTGAGAAAATCATTAAAATCGAATCCTTCGCCCGAATACCCAAGGCGAACCACGACCAGGTTTCGTGAAGGGATAATAAAAATCCGCTGACCACGATGGCCATCGCAGAAAAATAGATCTTCCGGGAGATCAGGAAGCGTTTTCGAACGGTTCAGCCAAAACTGTGCGCCATACTCACCCTTTGAAGCAGCAACCGGTTTGCGGGTATAGTTAACCCACCCTTTAGCCAGAATAGTATCTCCTTTCCAGACACCATCATTTAAGTAGAGCAATCCAAATCTGGCCCAATCGCGTGCAGTGGCATTGCTGTATGAAGATCCCACGAAATTGCCTGCCGCATCGGTTTCCAGAATCATCGATGAGATCCCTATTTTATTGAATATTTCGCGATAGGGGAATTCATGGTATTTCTGATCATTTCCAATCAACGTACGAAAAATACCCGAAAGGATATTGGATGTGCCGGAAGAGTATTTCCATTCAGTCCCGGGCTTCTCCTTGTAAGGGACCTCAATAGCTGACCTGTAAGAATCAGCCGAGCGATACAGCATATTGGTTACCGGTGAGACATCGCCATAATCTTCATCCCATTTCAAACCGCTGCTCATGTGCATCAGATCATTAACCGAGATATCTCTGCGCCGATCATTTAACCATTGAGAAACAGGTGCCATTGCATTGATATTCAACTTTCCTTCCCGGGTTAAAACACCGGCCATTGCATTCATAATGCTTTTGGTCATCGACCACCCCCAGATGCGGGTATCGGGTGTCACCCCAAATTCCGAAGCATATTTTTCCGCGACCAGCTCCCCTTTATATAACACGACAACCGCAGCAGTCCATCGCTTGTCTTCCGAAGAGGGTCCAAATGCACCATTTACTACCTTCTTAAGTTGTGTGGTATCAATTTCCGGAAACAAGGTATCTTTCAATTGGTCCCCATTAGGCCATGGAATTCGCCAAACACCGTTACGTTTGACCAGAGGCAAAGTAAAACCAGACTTTTGCAAAGAATCAACCGGACTGGTACCAGCAAGGCAACACCCAAAACCCTCACGATAGACAGCCGTCTGCTTAGCCAATCCCCAGAAGGAGGTGGTGACTGTTTTATTATTGAAGTCCACCTTACTTCGGGTATATTTGACAATTGAGTAATTCAAATCGATCAATTGGACAATCTGCGGATCTCTTCCCGAAACAAAAACAGCTGTGGCCATTGTTTTGGCACCATATCCGGTGGCGATATAAAGCTTCGGATACTGCGAAATCCCAATAACGATTACTGCCACAACGATCAGTAACGGGATGAGATATTTACGATTTATCATAACAGAAGAATTTTAAGGGATAGCCGATTGAACTAAAATTTCTGATTCTTTAATCTTTCAACCAGTTTTAATTTCTTATTAACCTCATTTTAAATGATTTAAAAATGAGTTTACTTTTGTCATTCCTGGTTTCGTTTAATGTAAAAGCAAGGTTCTTCATTAAAATATCACGCAAAGTTGCCAAGCCGCGAAGAGGCTGAATACTCGTTTTTCCCATTACCGAATTGCCCAATAGCCTAACGGTCTAAAAGCCTAACGGTCTAAAAGCCTAATAGCCTAATAGCCTAAAAACCTAATAGCCTAAAAGCCTACCCAATCACTCCTGCTCCAGCGCTTGCTCGAGTTCATCGGTCATTTCGAGGTTATGGTAGACATTTTGCACGTCTTCATTATCTTCCAATTCTTCGATCATCCGAAGGACAACCCTTGCTTCTGAAACTGGCAGACGTTTATCTACGCGCGGAACACGCTGAAGTTCTGCCTTCTGGGGTTCAATCTTTAATTCCTCCAGCTTTTTGTTGAAATTTCCAAAGTCTTCAAGCGCGGTGGTAACGGTAATAATATCATCCTCAATTTCAATATCTTCAGCTCCGGCTTCAATAAATTCAAGTTCGAGATCCTCCATGTTAATTCCCTCCTTGACCGGGATGGTAAAAACACCTTTCCGGTCAAAAATAAAACTTAGTGAACCTTTCGTAGCCAAGGCACCTCCCCGTTTGGTAATAATATGTCGAATGTCTGCCACAGTTCTGTTATTATTGTCGCTCAGGCACTCTACAAATACCGCTACCCGGCCGGCTCCATATCCTTCCAGAAATATTTCTGACAGATCGTTTCCATCCTTTTCTCCACGGCTTATCGCCCTGTCAATGTTATCTTTAGGCATATTTTGCCCCTTGGCATTTAAAACGGCTATCCTCAATCGTGCATTCATGGCAGGATCGCTGATGCCTCCCTCTTTAACCGCAACAGTGATTTCCTTTGCCAATCTGGAGAAGATATTTGATCTTTTGGCATCAAGCGCCCCTTTCTTTCTCTTAATCTTTGACCATTTGCTGTGTCCTGACATATTGTATAGTTTACGAAAGCCACAAATTTAATAAATGAATCGAACCTATACCAACTTGTTCAAAGTGGTATTTGGTTTCTGACCAATAATCTATTACTTTGTGCCCACTAACCAACAGGATAGAATTGGTAAAAAAGATGTTTTCAAGGCTACTAATCGGGCATCTGAGTTCTGAAAAATTTCGACTATTTATTATTTTAAAATTTAATAAGACTCAATTATAGCTTATGAATGAATCAATTATTAATAGACAGAACCTTGATAAGGAATATGTGATTACTCAAAATCAGCATATTAGCGGAAGAGAATTTCTAAAGTTAGTGCAACAGTATTCGCTTCTGATCAATAACTTCGGCTATACAAAAGTTGGAATTTATGCAGAAAACAGGGTTGAATGGATCTTTGCTTTCTATGCCGCACTTCAAAGTAAATGCATTGCCGTTCCCATTGATTATATGGCTTCTGATGCGGAGGTTGCATACATAATTGATGATTGTCAGCCTGAATTGTTATTTATAAGTTCTGCCATGGAGGAGTCCTGGCTGAAAGTAAAAGAAAAAAGCAATTATCATCCCTCAATTATCCGGTTTGAAGATTGCCCGCCTGACATAAATACGCCTGAGAGTAGCTGGTTCGGACCTGAAAATAATGATACTACTGCTGTAATTATTTATACTTCAGGAACAACAGGAAGTCCCAAAGGGGTGATGCTCTCTTTCTCCAATATCATTTTCAACATGAATGCCGTAATTGAACCGGGCATCTTCAGTGCCAATAGTCAGGTGCTCATGTTACTCCCGTTACATCATGTGTTCCCGCTGGTAGGATCACTGATGCTCCCCATCTACGCTGGCGGAACGGTGGTAATCTGCCCGTCGATGCAAACGGCAGATCTGATGAAAACCCTTGCGGATAATAAAGTCAATTTGTTATTAGGCGTTCCACGACTCTACGAAATGATTTACAGGGGATTAATGGCAAAAATAAACAAAAGCTTCCTGGCCAGGACTTTCTTAAAACTGGTTTATCTGACACACAGCCGAAAACTGGGAAAAGCATTGTTTAAGAAGGTGCATGACGGGTTAGGTGGCCATTTGAAGTTTATGATTGCGGGCGGGGCTGCATTAAATACCGAGGTCGGAAAGTTCTTCTATGCACTCGGATTCGAAATTCTTGAGGGATTCGGCATGACCGAGGCTGCACCGATGATTACCTTTCCAAGGCCTGGCCATATCAAAATAGGGTCAACAGGGCAATCACTACCCGGATCATTGGTCGAAATCAGGGATGGAGAAATTGTGGCCAAAGGGCCGAATATCATGAAAGGATATTACAGGCGCCCTGACGAGACAGCAGAAGTGATCAAAGATGGCTGGTTGTATACGGGTGATCTTGGACGGATTGAAAAGGACGGATTTTTGTATATCACCGGAAGGAAGAAAGAGATCATCGTTTTACCCAATGGCAAGAATATTAATCCGGTCGAGCTGGAGATGAAACTTGAGGATCTTTTCCCGGCGATTAAGGAAGTCGGGGTATTTTTATACAAGGAGATGCTTCATGCACTCATATTCCCTGATTCCAATTTCTTGTCGGACAACAATATAAAAGATATTCCGGCCTACTTCAGGGAATCGGTACTATCGCCTTTCAATTCCGGGATGAGTTCATATAAGCGAATCATGCAGTTTACACTGGTAAATTCAGAACTGCCTCGGACCCGGTTATCCAAACTTCAGCGATTCAAATTCGAAGAACTGATTCATCAGACCGAAAGCAAAAAAGCAAAATCAAAAGATCCGGATACGGAAGAATATCGTGCGGTCAAATCATTTATCGAATCTCAGGTGGATATGGATATTTCTCCGGAAGATAACCTGACCTTTGACATCTCACTCGATTCTTTGGGAAAGATAGGTCTGATTCACTTTATCGAGAACACTTTTGGGATCAAAATCAGCGAAGAGCAATTACTTAAATTCCCTTCCGTCCAAACCATCTCCGAATACATCAGCTTAAACAAACTATTTCATAAACAGGATGAAACCTCCTGGACAAACCATCTCAAGGAGGACATCCCGGTCGATCTGCCGAAATATACTTTCCTGCTGGGATCTATTGTGAAATCGGTAAGATCTGTTGCAAACCTGTTTATTTCGACCGAATGTATCGGGCTTGAAAATATCCCCGAAGGAGCTTGTTTTCTGACGCCAAACCATCAAAGTAAACTCGATCCGTTCCTGATCCTCTCCTATCTGGATAAAAAAACGCTGAAAGCTACCTATGCCTATGCTAAAAAAGATCATGTTCAGGGCTTTGTGCGCAAATACCTGGCTCATAGGACAAATGTGATCGTTATGGATCTTGCCAGTGAGTTAAAGCAGTCGATTCAAAAATTGGCAGAGGTTGTCAAGCTGGGAAAAAAAGTGCTGATTTTCCCGGAAGGGACACGGACGCTGAGTGGAGAGATGGGGAGTTTTAAGAAAACCTACGCCCTGATCAGTTCCGAGTTAAACATTCCGATTGTTCCGGTTGCCATTTCAGGAGCCTATTACGGCGATCCAAAAGACCGGTTCCGGATAAAGAGGACCAGGATTGTAGTCGAGTTTCTTCCGGCTATCAATCCCGCCGGATTAAATCCGGACGAGCTGAATGAGCTTGTCAGGCAGCGGATTGAAGAACGGATAAAAAATCAGGCAAAATGAAATGAATAATAACATAGTGACCGGGTCAATGTTCAGGATTTAGACATTGACCCGGTCACTATTCAATTTAGAGTTTCAAGTTTTCTATGGATCCATGGGTTCATCCAGATCAATCTGCAAGGCAGAAACCTGGGGGTAAAACTCAGCCTCTGTTTCCGACAACCTCTTCCCGTTTTTGTAGGGTGAATAACCCAACTCTTCGACACAACGGTCCTGCATCTCCTTATCGGTGATGTAATAACTTTGGTCTTTATCGGTTGAAGTGATGCACGGTTTGTCCATCGGGAAACCGTAGCGGAACATCAGCCTTACGCAATTGCGCATATTGGTGGTGGTATGCCTTGCGTGCGGCTCCATAAAAATAACATTTTCAGGAACATGCATCGTCTCAACAAGATATTTCTTCATCTCCTCAGCTTCACAGAATTTTGTTTTATACGGATGGGCCTTCCCACCCGAAACCATAATAAACGGCGCCTGCTTTTCCCTCCATCGGTAGGCCGCCACCCTGCACCGAATCATTCCGATGGGGCTCAATGGTTCTTCACGGATTTCGGGACCTTCACCCGGTACCAGGATCAGGGAATATTTCCAATCGGCCCAGTGTGTAGTTTTGACCTTTTCGAAAGCCAATTTATTGCACTTTTTCTCCATCGGTTCATAGTCTGCGGCACGGTTGCGGTCATTGATTTCGATTTCCCGGATTGCATAATCCATAGTTGGCATAAAAAATAGCCGGTTCTGTTTCACATCTTCGAGAACGGTATTCGAGCAATCATAAACAACAATGGGATAGTCTTTTGAATGAATATTAAAGCTGATGGAGTCGATACTTGGATAATTGGGTTTCCGGTTTCGGGCGCCATAAACGTCAATAGCAAAATTAACCGCTTTGGCATCCTGTTCCCACGCTTTCCGGAGCATTTCCCGGGGTTCGGAATTTGAAAACAAATAATAACACCCCGAAGGAATTAAATGCTTTTGGACCAATCCTTTGATTTCAGGATTTGAAGCATATAAAGCAACCAGCCGGTCACCTATACGTTGAATTTCGGAATTGGTGAATTTGATGTTTTCAAAGTAACAACTGACCTTATTTCCGCAATTTTTCAGGGTTGAAGTGAGAAATTCCCGTTTTGCTGCGGCAATTTTTGAGAGCTCCGGATCGTTGGACAACAATTTGCTGACATCCGGCAGCCGCTCAAACAGGGTCAGCAGGTAATAGTTTTTGGATTGGACGTAACTTTCAGCCTTTACCAGCGCATATTTTGGGTCCGGAAGCTGACCCGCCAGTAAATTGCCGCAAATCATGAATAGGAGAAAAACAGATGCGTAAGTCTTCATTGTACATTAAATTAAATAAGTGTCAAGTTGATAAAATTTCAGATAAATCCGAATCTCTGAATTTGATTTCAAAGATAAAATATATTTTTAGTGAGCGGGTGACTTTTTAGTGAGCGGGTGAGTGTTCAAATCGTGAATACTCACCCGCTCACTAAATGAAAATTCTTTTTCGAAAATATTCTGCCCAACCGGCGCAACCACCCATCCCAATCCTTCTCCAAAATCAAAATAAACTCCATTGCTTTCTTTCCCTCCCATAAAATTTAGGGTTCATAACCTGTTTTAAACCTTTTTAGTGCGATTGTTGTTAATCTCTCAATTAACTATTCCAATTCCCGTTTATTGCACGATTTTGTAAACCCTATTTTATGGAAAGAAGATCTTTTTTGAAAAATTCGGCACTCTCAACAGCCGGCCTATTGATATCCAAAGACCTGTTTAGTAAACCCAAAGGTAAAATATATGGTCACAACGAGATGACTTACCGGTTACATACCGAATGGGGAGCACTCAATCCCAAAAAAACGCCGGTTAATGATTGTCACGAGATGATCCAGGATGTAAAAGGGCGAATTCTTCTGCTGACCAACGAGACGAAGAATAACATCATTATCTACAATAAAAGTGGCCGCCTGATCGACACCTGGGGCAAGGTTTTTCCAGGGGCGCACGGTCTTACGATTCAACACAACGGAAAGGAAGATTTTCTTTTTATTACTGATACCGTTAAGCACCAGGTCTACAAAACCACTATCGACGGAAAGATCCTGCTGACTATCGACGCACCTGCTGATCTTCCGGCCTATCAGAAAAAAGAGGCCTTCGTTCCGACTGAAACAGCGGTTCTTGAAAACGGCGAATTCTATATTGCTGACGGGTACGGTGCGCAACACATCATGCATTACGACGAAAATGGCCATTTAAAAAACTCGTTCGGAGGTCGGGGAACCGGCGATGAGCATTTTGATAACGCCCACGGAATCTGCATCGATTACCGAAATGCAACACCCACCTTAATCATAACAGACCGGACCCGGAATGCCTTCAAGAGGTTCTCGCTCGATGGAAAATTGCTTGAAGTGATTCATTTACCGGGAGCATGTGTCTGCAGACCAGTCATAAAAGGGGATTATTTGTATGCGGCGGTTTTGCGTTCACCGAGTCTCGACAATGCAAAATCGGGGTTTGTCACCATCCTGAATAAAGAGAATAAAGTCGTGTCCAATTTAGGTGGATCTGAGCCGATATATGAAAACAATAAGCTCAAACCGCTTTCCCAGACAGATAAAATCTTCATCCATCCCCATGATGTCTGTGTGGATGATGAAGGGAGTCTATATGTGGCCCAATGGGCATCGGGAAAGGTGTATCCGTATAAGTTTACAAAGGCATAAAACAATCAGGAGTAAAATGGTTCTCCCGCTGATCACGCAGATTAAGCCAGTGAACCTGCGCAAATCCGCGATATCTGCGGGGCAAAATCCTCCCTTAATTGATTGCTGACCAACGTCCCCATTAAGGGACTAACTAGAATTCAGATGAATAAAAAATATATTTTCTTATCTGTTGCGTTGCTTATTGTGGCTGGAATGATTTTTGGAATCCGGACTTTTTCACGATATAAAAAGAATAACCGGCAGAGCGCTGTGTCCTATAACCGGGATATCCGTCCGCTCCTTTCGGACAAGTGTTTTATGTGTCACGGTCCGGACGGGAATAAACGAAGAGTAGGATTAAGGCTGGACCTTCCTTCGGGAGCCTTTGGCGAATTGCAAAAAAACAAGGGCCACTTTGCAATCGTTCCCGGTTCTCCGGAGAAAAGCGAATTAATCCGGCGCATTGAATCGACTGATCCTTCTGTGCTGATGCCTTTGCCCGAAAGTCATCTGACCAAATTAACCCACGATGAAGTAAATCTGTTCAGGAGGTGGATTAAAGAGGGTGCACACTATGAAAAGCACTGGGCCTTTGTGGCACCTGTTAAATCACCTTTGCCCGAAGTCAACGATAAAAGTTGGGTAAAGAATGAAATTGACCAATTTATTCTCGCAAAACTGGACCAAAAAGGGTTTGATCCCAACAGCGAAGCAACTCGGGAAACTCTCATCAAGAGGGCATTCGCTGACATAACAGGGCTTCCACCAACCTACCGGGAAATTACCAGATGGGGTGAAGCATCCGGCAAGGATTGGTATAATCAAATGCTCGATACGCTCTTTCAAAAGCCATCGTATGGCGAAAAGATGGCCATACTGTGGTGCGATCTGGCCCGGTACGCCGACTCGTATGGGTTCCAGGACGATAATATCCGATCGCAATGGCCCTGGCGGGACTGGGTAATTCATGCCTTTAACAAAAATATTCCGTACGACAAATTCCTCACCGATCAGATTGCAGGCGATTTATTGCCCAATGCGACGAAAGAGAACATTCTGGCAACCGCCTTTTTCCGTAATCACAAATATACCGAGGAGGGTGGAATCATTGAGGAGGAGTACCGCGTTTCGTATAATATTGACAAAACAAGGACCTACGGCAAGGCCATCTTAGGAGTCACCATAGAGTGTGCCCAGTGTCACGATCACAAATACGATCCATTTTCAAACAAGGATTATTACCAGTTGTATGCCTTTTTTAATGAAAGCAAGGAGAAAGGGTTTGAAGGGGATGTGAGTACCTCGACTCCAGCCAAGGCTCCCAAGCTTTATATCACCGATCAGGAGCGGAAGAAACTGATGCCCTACATCAATGCGGTTGATACCAATGCTTTACAGGTTTCGGTTATGGGCGACAGCTCGTTGAAAAAACCCACCTATATTTTAAGGAGAGGCACCTATGATGCCCCTACCGATATCCGGGTCAGACCGACGGGGCTTGAATCAATTATGCCTTATGATACACTCACCTATTCGCGCGACAGGTTAGGGTTGGCCCAATGGACCATCAATAAGAAGAACCCATTGACCGCAAGGGTCTTTGTGAATTTTATCTGGCAGGAGATTTTTGGAAGAGGGATTGTGAAGACCTCGAGTGATTACGGTTTGCAGGGGGAATTACCCACCCATCCCGAACTGCTCGATTGGCTGGCCGTTGATTTTATGGACCATAACTGGGATATCAAGTATCTGATCAAAAAAATCCTCACGAGCAACACCTATTGCCAATCTGCTGAAGTGAGCAGGAAACAGCTTGAGCAGGATCCTGAAAACGTATACTTTTCCAGGTCACCGCGGCTGAGATTCAAGGCTGAGATCATCCGGGATTGGGTATTAAGCAGCAGTGGATTGCTAAACCCACAAATAGGCGGACCCAGCGTTAAACCGTACCAACCCAAGGGGGTCTGGGAAAGCACGTCATCCGGCAGAGGAGTTCTGGCGAGTTACAAACAGGATCATGGTCCGTTGATTTACCGGAGAGGTTTGTATACGATCTTCAAACTGACTGCCCCGCCACCAAGTTTAATGATCTTCGACGCAAGCAGCAGGGATCAGTGCGAAGCCAGGCGCTCGAGCACCAACACTCCACTGCAGGCGCTGACCATGCAGAATGATCCGACGGTCCTGGAAGCCTGCCGCGTGATGGCTGAAAATATATCGGTTGGGAGCAAGCCTCTGGATGAAAAAATAGATCAGGCTTTTGTATCGATTCTGGTTCGGAAACCCTCCGGATTTGAGCGGAATAAACTGATGGACTACTGCAAAAAACAGGAAGAATATTTCAAAGAGCATCCCGATCTGTTAAAACTGACCTTGAAAGCCGGCGAATTCAAACATCCCAAAGAAGATTATAATACATTGGAGGCCGGAGCCCTGATGAAAACTATACTGATCATATACAACTTAGAAGAAGCCATAACAAAATCATAACTATTATTATGAGAGAATTCCTGGAACATGGATTGAACCAGAACCGGCGTAAGTTTTTATCCAAACTTAGCCTGGGCATCGGTGGGTTGGCATTAGGTTCACTTATGGTGCCCGGATTGTATGACGGAAAAAATGAAGATGACCTGTTTTCAAATGTTCTGCCCCATTTCGCTCCCAAGGCCAAGCGGGTAATTTATCTTTTTCAGAACGGGGCTCCTTCCCAATTGGATCTGTTTGATTATAAGCCTATGCTGCAAAAAATGCAGGGTGAAGATCTGCCTGCAAGCATCAGGATGGGTCAACGGCTAACCGGAATGACGGCAAGTCAGGCCAAATTTCCGCTGGCCGGAACAAAATTCAGTTTTTCACAATATGGTAAAAGTGGAGCCTGGTTCAGTGAAATCCTCCCTCATCTGGCCGGGATCAGTGATGATTTATGTTTTGTCCGTTCCCTTTATACCGAAGCGATCAACCACGATCCTGCTTTGACTTTCTTCCAGACCGGAGCGCAGGTTGGGAACCGACCAAGCATGGGCTCGTGGATCAGCTACGGGCTCGGAAGTGAAAACAAAAATCTTCCGGCATTCTGTGTCCTGCTCAGCAAAGGAAAAGGAAATGGCCAGGGGGTTTATTCCAAATTGTGGTCGAACGGATTCCTGGATTCAATCCATCAGGGAGTTCAGTTTAGCAGCGGCGAGGAACCGGTGAAATATTTAACCGATCCTGAATTCATCAACCGCGCCGATAAACGGGTTATGCTCGATGAGATCTCTGCGCTTAACGAAGCCTCCTACAAAAAGATTGGGGATCCCGAAATTGTGACCAAGATCCAGCAGTACGAACTGGCTTACCGCATGCAGATGGCCGTTCCGGAACTGACTTCCCTGCAAAATGAACCTGAATCGATTATAAAAATGTACGGGCCTGACTGTCTTATACCCGGGACTTATGCGGCAAACTGTTTACTGGCCCGCAAATTGTCTGAAAATGGCGTCCGGTTTGTGCAGCTCTATCACCAGGGATGGGATACGCATGGAAACCTGCCCATTGAGATTGAAGGACAATGCAAGGATGTAGACCAATCCTCTGCTGCTCTGATTAAAGATTTAAAACAAAGGGGATTGCTTGATGAAACACTGGTTATCTGGGGAGGCGAATTTGGAAGAACGAATTATTGCCAGGGAGCTTTAACCAAGGATAATTATGGCCGCGATCACCATCCGCGGTGTTTTACGGTTTTTATGGCCGGGGGAGGCACCAAGCCCGGGGTATTTGGCGAAACCGACGAATTTGGATACAACATAACCAAAATGCCGGTCCATGTTCACGATTTTCATGCCACGGTAATGCATCTGATGGGTATCGACCACGAAAGATTTACCTTCAAGCACCAGGGAAGAAGATATCGGCTAACGGATGTAGCAGGAACTGTAGTCCACGATATAATTAGCTAATAATGAATGAGAAAAAAATCTTTCAATGGCTCGAATGGTGTTTGTGGGTATTCAATCCCGTGATGATCATTCTGGCAATTTTCAATCAAAAAATTCAACCAGGACTTTTTTTCCTGTGGATCGGGAAGCTTCATCCGTTAGTTTTGCACTTCCCCGTGGTATTTGGAATGTTAATCGCCACCTACTTCCTGTTTTTTCAGCGCCGAAGGATTCCCCTGGATACTGAAAAACTGCTCCTCGCTATTAACGCAGTAATCGCAAGCGGAGTGGTCATTTGCGGACTGCTGCTATCCAAACAAAACGCCTATGACGGGGATTTGATCATCCTGCATAAATGGGGTGGCTTTACCTTTGCCTTGTTAAGCTGGATCTGGATCTATCTTCTTGATCTAAAAATAAGTTTCAAAAAATACCTTGCTCTTGTATACCTGGTCGTTCTTATCGGATCGACGCATAAAGGGGCTCAGCTGACACACGGTGTAAATGCACTGAGTTTTCCCGAATCACCTCAGTCCAAATTAGAAACCAAACAGGTATCAGACCAAACAACCCTATACGAAGCCGGAATCGCACCGGTTCTCGCTCAAAAATGCACCAGCTGTCATGGTGCGGATAAGGTCAAGGGCAATTTGCAGCTCAACACTGTTGAAAATATTATGAAAGGTGGGAAGCATGGGGACATTCTGAAAGGTGATTCAAATAACGCGGCACTTCTTCTGCAACGACTCCTTTTGCCTCAATCCGACGAAAAACATATGCCTCCGGATGGCAAACTGCAACTTACCGCCGATGAGTCAGCGTTAATCGGTAAATGGATAAGGGGGGGGGCAAGTTTCAAAATCAGATTAAGCCAGTTGGCGCAAAAGGACAGTTTGCTCCTTTTAACTAAAAAAGCAACCCCGGTTAACGGCCCAAAATTTGAACCAAAGAGTAATCTTCCCGATTTGAAAGCGCTTAACTCAAATTATTGCACGGTGAATTATCTGTTCAACGGGGCCGATGAGGTAGAGGTGAATTTTTTCCAGGGCTCTTTTTATAATCATGAAAATCTGAAGAAACTGGAAAAAGTTAAAGATCAGGTAGTCATGCTCAACATGCAGGGGATGCCGCTGAAAAAAGAGGATCTTGATCTGATCGTACAATTCATAAATTTGCAAAAACTAAACTTAAACAATACGAAACTGGAGATCACTTCTCTCGGAATTTTAAAATCCCTTCCAAAGCTTAAATCCCTTTCCATCTGCGGCATTGAATTTGACGAAACAGCACTGGATAAGTTTTTGGAGAAATCGGGCCTGACTGAGCTTAATGTCTGGACAAAAAACGGGACTTACAAACTACTCGAAAAACTGATTGCAAAATATCCGAACATCAAAATTATTGTCGGGGATAATCTGGATGACCAGGTGATGAAAATAAGCAACCCGTCCATTGAACAGGACTCATTAATCATCCCCAATCATCTGGATGTTAAGTTAAAACATCTGCTTAAAGGAGTCTCAATCAGGTATACCACTGACGGAAGTGACCCGGACAGTCTGAAAAGCCAGGAGTATAAAGAGATCTTCAGACTGTCGCAAAACACGGTATTAAAAGTAAAGGCATATCGGGCCGGATGGAAAAGCAGTGATGTGGTTCAGCGGACTTACTATAAATCGGAGATTCATCCCGATTCGATTGTTTTGCTTACAAATCCCGATTCAAAACATCGCGGAAACGGAGCCAAAACTCTGATAGACTATGATCTGGGAGAGAATAACCGGTACACCGACAAATGGCTGGGCTATAAAGATTCGAATCTGGAATTTGTGATCGGGTTTAACCAGCCCAAACTTTTGAATTCAGCCTTTTTGAATGCATACGTTGAAATCGGAGCTTCCATTTTCCCAATCGTTTCAATCGCAGTGCATGGGAGCAATGATGGAAAGCTTTTTAAACGGATTGCAGAAACAAAATTTCCGGCAGCTACCAAAAAAGACCCTTCTGGCGCCAAAACATTTACCTGCCGTTTTCCCAAAGGAACCTCCTTTAAATTCTATAAGTTTGTTGTGGCGAACTGCAAAAAATTGCCGGTCTGGAAAAAGGATGGTAAGGGAAAACCGGCCTGGATTTTTGTGGATGAATTGTTTCTAAATTAGGAATAACAATAAACGGGCACCGATGGGCGCCCGTTTGTTGTTATTCAATCAAAAAATTATGCCAGAAGCGCCTTTACCTGATTGTAAATGTTTTCAGCGGTAAATCCAAGTTGCTGATCCAGAATATCATAAGGTGCAGAAAATCCAAAAGAGCTCAATCCCCAGATTGCACCTGAGTCTCCGACAAGGCCGCGCAGGGTAACTGGAAGACCGGCTGTCAGACCAAATTTAGGGACACTTACCGGAAGCACGCTCTCCTGATAGGCTTTATCCTGTTCACGGAAGAGCCCTTCGGAAGGTGCAGAGACGATGCGTACTCCCAGTCCGTCGCGTTCGCGCAACAAAACCGCACCTTCAACCAAAGATGCAACCTCAGATCCGGATGCTACCAGGATAACATCAGGATTCTCACACTCTTCAACGGTATAAGCACCTTTTGCAGCCTGTTTAGCCTCTTCGTAACGGTTTCCTTTTGACGGAAGGTCTTTGATATTCTGTCTCGAAAGAATCAAGGCTGTGGGCGTTGAAGTATTTTCGATGGCCAGCTGCCAGGCAACTGTTGTCTCCTGGGCATCTGCCGGACGCAATACCAGCGTTGAATTTTCACCACTATGATTCTTAAGATGTTCCATTAAGCGAAGTTGGGCCTCATGCTCAACCGGCTGGTGAGTTGGACCGTCCTCTCCTACCCTGAACGCATCGTGTGTCCAGATATATTTTACAGGAAGTTCCATCAGCGCTGCCATACGCAATGCCGGTTTCATATAGTCCGAGAAAACGAAGAAGGTTCCGCAGGCAGCAATGATTCCGCCATGAAGTGCGATTCCGTTCATGATAGAGGCCATGGTCAGTTCACAAACTCCGGCCTGAAGAAAAGCTCCCGAAAAATCACCGTTTTTAAACGCTTTTGAATTATTCAGGAATCCATCTGTCTTATCCGAATTGGAGAGGTCCGCAGATGAAACAATCATGTTTTCAATCCCTTTCGCAAAAGCACCTAGTACAGTTGCTGAGGCATTACGTGTTGCTGCACCTGACTTCTGGACAATTTGTGAATAGTCGAATTCGGGAACTTCACCAGAAAGGAATTTATCGAGTTTGGCTGCAAGTGCAGGATTTGCATCGGACCAGGCATCCTCTTCGTCATTTTTTTTATTTGCCCAGGCTTTTAATGTTTCGCGACGTTTGGCATAGAGTTCTGCCACATCGGGAAAGATTTCAAACGGATTTTCAGGATTACCGCCAAGGTTGGCTATGGTTTTCTTAAATGAGGCGCCCGCATGGGTTAATGGCTGTCCATGGGTTGAACACTGACGTTCAAAATTGGAACCATCATCCTTGATCGCTCCTTTTCCCATGATGGTCTTGCCAATAATAATGGTAGGCCTTGATTTTTCGGTCAATGCAGACCGAAGGGCTCCACGGATTGCGTCAGGATCATTACCTACGATTGTTAAAACATTCCATCCCCAGGCTGTATATTTCATTGCGGTATCTTCCGAGGTAACCGAGTCTGTTCCGGTAGAGAGCTGAATATCGTTCGAATCGTAGAACATAATCAAGTTATTCAATCCCAGATAGCCTGCAAGACGGCCGGCTCCCTGAGAGATCTCTTCCTGAATTCCTCCATCAGAAATAAATGTATACGTTTTATGTGCCATCCATTCGCCGAAGCGGGCAACCAGAAATCGTTCAGCAATTGCTGCCCCGACAGCCATGGTATGCCCCTGGCCCAGTGGACCAGAAGTATTTTCAACTCCCCGTTCAGGATCAACTTCGGGATGACCCGGAGTTACAGAGCCCCACTGGCGGAAGTTTTTCAGATCCTCGAGAGAATAATTTCCTGCAAGCGCCAATACTGAATAGAGCATTGGAGACATATGCCCCGGATCGAGGAAGAACCGGTCGCGGAATGGCCAGGTCATCTCACTGGGATCATAATTTAAAAATTCGGTAAACAGGATATTTGCGAAATCGGCTCCACCCATTGCGCCTCCGGGATGTCCCGAGTTCGCTTTCTCGACCATGGCTGCAGAGAGAATACGGATATTGTCTGCGGCTCTGTTTGTGACGGAATTACTCATTCTAGTACTATTTGATAATAATTGTAAAAAATATATTTATAAAACATTATAATCCGGAAATATAAGCAAAAACTAATCCTCAGATAGTTTCAGTTCACTACCATTTCGAATCACTTCAAAGCTTCCAAATAGTTATTTTGCAGAAAGTGCCCTTACCATAAAAACTCCTTCAATAGATTTTATCTTATCGATGATTTCGTCAGAGAGCACCTCATTATTAGTGTCAATGATATTATATGCGATATCCCCCCTGTTTTTATTGAGCATATTATCAATATTAATCCCTTCATGGGCAAGTATGGTGGTGATCTGGCTGATAATATTCGGGATGTTTTTGTTG
>Ga0364859_10011_pt1 | contig 42703 bp, 2 predicted proteins | sample ExccelAu500001D3_FD_206911 | JGI IMG/M metagenome (GOLD analysis project Ga0364859, IMG submission 206911) | Enriched cells from Trout Bog Lake Hypolimnion, Wisconsin, USA - BchlTB.Aug20.5000.01 .D3 | ecosystem: Environmental > Aquatic > Freshwater > Lake > Hypolimnion/Profundal zone | place: USA... | reverse complement strand
ACGGTTAACGCAGTCGTGCTCCCGCTGAGGCATACTACCTGAGGAGTAGTCACCACATCGGTCGTGATCCCGGCGGTCGCATTGACCGTCACCGTGGCAGATCCGACCGTAAATCCGGAAGTTTCAACACAACCGTTGGCATCAGTAACAGATACCACAGTATAGGTTGTCGTACTTGTAACAGGTGTCGTAGCCACTGGGAAAGGCGTTCCGCTTACTACACCAGTCGCCGTATGGCTGGCTGTTCCATCGTTGTAAACAATGGTGAATGGTCCGGTACCTGAGGTTGAGGTCCAGGTCAATTGCCCTGCGCCTGTTACACAGAATGGCCCGTTCGCCGTCAAGCTTCCCTGTGGTAATGCATTTATTGTAATATTCTGGCTGGTTGGATTTACTGCTGTACATCCGGTCGCATTGGTATAGTTAACAGTTAGATTGCCTGTTCCTGCACCTCCCCATGTTACCGTTGCCGTGCTGTCGGTTGCTGTACCACCGGCCGATATCGTTCCTCCGGTTATGCTCCACACGTATGCGCTCATACTCTTCTGAGTCTTGTATAAATTACCCGCTGAGTTTGCACATACCGCCGAAGTTGGAGTAATCGTTGGAGCCGGCAACGCATTAACCGTGATTGCAGATGTATTCCCTGTACTGATTCCGGTACAATTAACATAATGAATTGTCACAGTAGTTGCACCTGAATTAGCCATCTTACGGGTAAGGAAAGTTCCTTTCCCGCTTGTAATTGTAAATGATTCGATAGAGTCGGTAGATGTAACATTTGCGCCTGTAAGCCCGTAGGTAACTGTATATGTACCATTTGACAAATTAGGTGCTGTTACGGACACGGTTGAAGCGAAACCTTTACAAACAGCAGTTGCAGAGGAACTGAAATTGGTAAGATCGAGAAGAGCAACGGCCGGATAGGTAATGACAACCCTTCCATTGGCTCCATTTCCGGAAATAGAGGTTCCCGTTGTTATTCCTTTCCCGCCGCCGCCACCGCCGGGAACAAATCCATTAAATCCGGAGGCAGCGATTCCGCCTGATCCTCCGACTGCACCAGCCAGTAATGGGGCTGATGCCGCTCCTGCTGTTCCACCGGTAGTGCCGGTACCATTTCCTCCAATGCCTCCAGAACCCGCCGAACCGCCGCCTGCGCCTCCGCTGGAACCACTGTTAATGGCTCCGGAACCGCCGCTGTAAACAGTAGAACCGGTACTTGAACTTGCTGAACCACCCGCACCTCCGGCACCGGTTCCTCCGTAGCTACCCGCAGCAGCCAGAACCAGACTACCTGATGGATTTCCTACCGTTGTATTTCCAAAATAGCTGGGGCTTGCAGTCGTCGGAGCTGTTGCTGATGATGTAGGTATGCCACCGGCACCTATGTGGTAATTATAAGTAGTCCCGGGTGTAACCGTTAGGACAGAGGATGCGTATGCCCCTCCGCCTCCACCGCCTCTTGCCTGAGCAGCAGTTCCCGATCCACCAGCTCCGCCGGCTCCCCACACCTGAACGGTGATCTGGGTAACACAAGCAGGCACCGTAAATGTGGTATCTCCGGCCTTTGAAACGATCGGACTGTTTACTGTAATTAATCCGGTCTTTGTTAGTGTATTGGTGCCGCATGTATCGTGTACGGCCAAGGTTACATCGTAAACACCCGGATTATTATAGCTTACAACCTGATTCTGGGATGTACTTGTTGCCGGATTTCCGCCAGTGAATGTCCATGCCCATGAGGTAGCATTGGTTGAGGCATCCGTAAAAGTCACAGTACCCCCGGGATTAAGTGTAGTAGGTGAAGCATTGAAAGCTGAAACAGGAGTTGTAGTTACCGTAATCGGCAACGTTGCCGCTGTCCCTGCACCACAGGAATTTGAACCATAGACCGAAAGGGTCCCGGTTGTGCCGGTTGTGAAATCAATCATCACACTATCGGCAGTGGCAGTAGTTGTTATCGATTTGGCCGTTCCCGAATAGGTCCAGGTATAACCGCTGGTCGCATTTGCAATTGGGGGTATCTTATACTTGACAACTCCCACCCCGAGACATACAATGCCCGGTCCTGTAATAGGACCAGCCGCAGTTGGTCCTGCACTAGCTGTAACTGCGACTGAATCTGCAATTCCGATACCGCAATTACTGACTCCCTGAACCTTGAGGTAACCGCTGGTGGCCGTTGCCGGGAAAGCAATCGTAACTGAATTGGTAGTCTGATTGGTCATTGTGACGCCAGTTCCTGTGTAGGTCCATTGGTAAGAGGCCGCATTTTTGATCAAAGGCACAGTAAATGTATAGTTTTTGCCAGCGCCTGTACAAGCAACGGCAGTGTTGCCGGTAATTATGCTGCTTGTTATAGTGCCGGCCTGAGCTGGAATGGCATAGACAATAGCTGCCGACTTACCAGGAACTATGCTGGTGCAGCCGTTGGTCCCTGTATAGTTGACCCGAACGGAATCGGGTTCGGAAACCAGCCAGTTAACAACGAGTGAGTCGGCTCCGGCACCACCGGAAACAACCGTATAATCAGTACCTGATACCCCAGAAACCGTCCACAAGTAATTGGTCATACCCGCCTGAGTTTTATAGGTAACCGGCAAATTCGTACAGGTTGTTGCACCGGCAGATGAAGTAATTGTTGGTGAAGGTGCCGCATTAACATTCATCACGTAGGATACACCATTGGCCACGGAGGTACAGTCAACTGAAACTATAGCCAGGGTTACACTACCCGTAAGGTTTATTGGAAGCGGTAAGAATTTCCCGGTATTATTTGCAGCCATAGTCAGCGGTACACTGTATGATCCGGAACCGTTCAGGCTATAGGTGACATAAAATGTACCTGCTTTTGAAGGACTTATCGTTGTAGAGCTTATCGCAATTGTGTCACTTGTACCCTGGCAGAGCGTAAGGCCGGGAGACGTGGTAATGCTAATGTCGGAGGTATTAACCTGCTGACAGGTCCAAAGCACTGCCAGCTGACCATTACCACCGTTACCACCGGTTGTGGAGTAAGCCAAGAGGATATCGCTGACACCGCCGCCACCACCGCCCGGACTGGAACCTGGCAAACCGGCCTCAGAAGCTGAAAGGGAACCTGAACCGCCACCACCGGCATACCCGGCGGCAGACCCGGTACCGCCGGCACCGCCGACAGGATTAAGTCCTCCCACTCCGGGATAACCGTTTCCGGAATCACCTGCACCACCGCCACCGCCGGCCCCTGTTGCTGGAGCTGAACCTGTAGTGGTACCGCAACAGCCTGTTGCCCCGGCACCACCGGTAAAGGTTGCGGGCAAGGTCGCTCCAGTACCTGCAACAGATCCTTTACCCCCGGCACCGCCGACACCATAATTTGGTGTTTGTCCCACGCCTCCGCCGGCACCGCCATTGGCAGTAACGGTATAGCCATTTCCGCTGAATGTTGTATTCTGGCCGGCTGTACCTGAGGCCTGGGAGCTTCCTGCCCCTCCTGATCCAATTGTGTAATTGAATACCTGTCCGGGGGTGACTGCCAGGGTAGCCTTTTCGAAACCACCGCCGCCGCCACCACCACCGGCGTAAAAGTTAAACAAGAGCCGTCCTCCTCCGCCACCACCGGCACCCCAGGTATAAACCTGAATGGAGGTTACCCCAACCGGAACTGTAAAGGTACCTTTCCCGGGAGTGGTAAGAATACCGGTTCCTGTCGTTGATGAGAGATTCCCAACTATAAAGTCTCCGAAAGAGGTCAGACCTGTAGTTGTAATTGAAGTAGCCGTCGGAGGATTGTTCGGAAGAAACGACCATGATGTATTGTATTTAGCAGCCGTAAATGTGCTTGTGCTTGTTGCATTGATAATGTCACCGGGTGATGCCCAGTTCAATGTGGCACTGGCAGTTGTGAACACTGTTGTGGCCGGGGTAATTGTCCAGTAGCGGCGTACACACCAGGTTGAATCCAACCCTGCTTTCACAAACCCGCCATTGGCCCGGTATGGGCCATAAAAGGTTGAGGCAGTCAGGGTTCCTGCAGTGGTTACACTTGCGAATGCCACTGATACAGGCGCATAGGTAGTTGCATCTCCGATTGGGAAATTCAATGTTTGCACTCCGGTGGCAACAGGCAGGATCAACCTGCCGTTCACCCATCCGGCAGTCTGTTGCGCCATACCGTTGGCTGTCAGCGTATAGGCTGTTGTTGTGGATAAAACTCCGGCAATTAAATTAACAGGGCCTGTGACTGTTTTACTGGCCGTAGCAAGGGTTACCCCAAGGGTATTATTAATTGCCAGACCGCCGGTTCCGCTAAATGTTGCCGGAAACTCCGGTCCTGTTGTCTGCGCAGCAGAACCTTTGTACTGCAGTGTTGCAGCCGCCCCGTAAACAGGCACTGCGGTTGCCGTGGCTGTTCCTTCCAAAGACAGGGTATCCGCAACAGTAGCGCCCGTGGTTGTTTTTATTCCGGATCCAGAGAGGGTCAGGTTATAATAGGCCACATTAGCAATAGTCTGTGCAGCACCGTTGTAGTTTACCAAACCAGTACCTGCGGTAAATGCTCCAACAGTACCTGTCGTGGTTCCTCCAATAAGTAATTTACTGGAATTAAGCACCATAGATCCGTTGGTCCTGGTCCAGGCACCTGTAAAGGCATGTGTTAAGCCAGCACCCGCTACACCGGTATCCATGTTCAGGGTTCCGCCTGAACCGTTCATTGTTAAGGCTCCGCCATTGACGTTGCCAGTAAGGGTGGCCGTCCCGCCTGTCTTAAGCATCGATACGGTACCTGTGGTTGTGAAACCGGCAATACTCTGAGCAGCCGTTCCGGCTATGTTAATCGCTGAAGCTCCCGCGCTCAATATTCCGGTGTTGAGGAAATTCCCGTAGAAAGTAAGGGCGTAATTGGACGCTGAGGTGCTGAGGGTTCCCGTAAGGATGTTCAAAGGAGCGCTATGGGTAAGATCGCCAATCTGCAGTGCATTATTCATAGTGATGGTACCTGAACCTTTGATAACTACACCGCCGGCAGCGACAAAAATTGGGGGCCATTCAAAGCCGGATGTCCGTGAGGCAGATCCGTCATTGTACTGAAGCGTTGCGGCCGGACCATAAATCAATAATCCATTGGCTCCGGTAACAATTGAATTGGTGCCATTTTCAATGGAAAGGGTATCGTTGACCGTGACTGACCCATTAAGCGTAAATGTTCCTGAACCTGCCAGGGTGAGGCTATTAAAGGTGGGGCTTCCGACCAGTGTCTGAGCACCTCCGCTGAAGACAACTTCACTTGAATTAGGTGTGAAAGTGGCTCCTGTACTGGTCCAGTTTCCAAAAACCGACAAGGTATTCGTTCCGGAAATGGTAAGACTTGCACCAGCATTGATCGTGATATTGGCGCATGTGTCAGCAGCACTGATTACTGGATAATTATTGTTAACCAAAATTGGAATTACCACACTGGTAGTACTATTTGGAACCGTTCCGCTGCACCAGTTACCGGCGGTATTCCAATCCGAGCTGATTTCACCGGTCCAGTTGCCGGGTATACATGCCCCGCCGACATTCAAAATACCTGTTGCAGTTGATCCAAAATAAGTTGGTAACTGGTTGGCAGGCGGAGCAGGGGAAAGAGGTGATCCATAATATCCGGCAAGCTCTGAATTCCCATCCAGATGCAGGGAAATGGCCGAGTGAGTTAACGCCATACCAAGATCGGCAGTAGCCCCGGCAGTCGCATTGTTGATTGACAGATCACTCAGAATTGTAGTATTGACAGGGAATGATTTTGCTCCGCTTCCCGAAAGAACCAGGTTATAATAGGTTACTGCAGCGATGGTCTGCGCTCCTGCCCCGGAATAATTCACGGTCCCGTTGTCGGGAAGGAAGCTTCCTCCGGTATACGAATAAAAAGGAGCTGTTGTTGAAGTGAAGTAAACAGTTGCCGACCCTCCATCCAATGTCCCTGAGGTGCTGGTCCAGCTTCCGGTAAAGGTATGCGAAAGGCCTGATCCTCCAAGGTTCAGTGTTCCCCCTGTCCCATTAATTATCAGACTTGTACCATTCACACTTCCTGTGAATGTGGCAGTGCCTCCGGTTTTGGTCATCGTAATAAGCCCTGCGGTTGCGAATCCGTCAATGCTTTGTGAAGCTAACGTTCCTGTCAAAGTTATATTTGAACTTCCTGCCTGCAATCCAAGGGAAGAACCTGAGCCGGCTGGATTGAACAAACTGCCATTCAGGGTAAGATTATCACTGTTGGTAATAAGTGTTGCACCTGAGGCTATCGTCAGATTTACGGCTGTGTTTGAGCCCATAATCTTGGCTCCGTTTAGACTTACGGCTCCGGTTCCATTAATTGTTACACCGCCAAGCCCTGTAAAAGTACCGGGCCATTCTGCGCTGTTTACTACTCTAGGGGTAGTACCTGAAGTAAAGTATTGAAGCCCGGCGTTAGGTCCATACTGGATGTTTGAGGCATACACGTTATTGTTTGATCCGTTTCCAACCAGGTAAATACCATTCACTGAAGTAAACCCTTGACTTCCGAAGGTGACAATCCCTGTTCCGCTTAGCGTCAGGTTATTGAAAGTAGTTCCACCGGAGACCGTCTGGGCAGGGCCGTTGAATATTACGGTACCTGATCCGGCATTAAAGGTGCCACTGTTAGTCCAGTTTCCGCTAACCGTTAAGGTAGGTGTTCCGGTCATAGTCAGGGTATCGCCGGTCGAAATTGTTAAACTCCGGCAGTACGCATTCGCACTGATTATCGGCTGATAATTACCTGGTTTATAGGCGGGAAGGATGACATCTGAGGTTGCATTGGGTAAAATTCCGCAATTCCAGTTACCAGGATCATTCCAGTCTCGCAATGATGCAGGAAGGTTATCGGTCGCTCCTCCCACCCAGGTTGGTCCAATACAGGTACTGACATATAAAGCTCCGGTTGAAGTTGCTGAAGAGGAGGCAAAATAGACCGAATCGATGGTTGCACCTGCAATACTGCAATATTTGCCGCCATAAATACCGGTTAAATTACTCAATTTAATCACTCCATACCGGTTCAGGGTATTCGTGGTATGAATATAGGTTCCCAGGTCTGCTATGGCTGTAGTGTCTATAGTGACCACGTTACTGATAATCGCTGCCGGGAATGTTTTGAGACCGCTGCCCGAAAGAGTCAGGTTGTTGTAAAGAATAGTGGCAATGGTTTGAACACCATTGGCATTATACTGTACAGTACCGGTCCCCGGTGTAAAGGTACCCCCGGTATTGGTAGTTGTACCTCCAATAACCAGGGTGCTTGAATTGCCCAGAAGGGCACCCGTTGTTCGGGTCCAGGACCCTGAGAAGGTGTGGGTTAGCCCGGCACCAAGATCCAATGTTCCGCCCGATCCGTTCAATGTGAAGCCAGCTCCGCCTACGTTCCCCGTAAATATCGCCGTCCCTCCGGTCTTGATCATTGAAACCAGTCCTGTCGTCTTAAATCCCCCAATGTTTTGGGTGGCAGTTGTACCTCCCAAATTAACCGGAGCAGTTCCGGCATCCCATGCTGTTGCATTATTATTGATGAAATCACCATCAAACGTGATTGCATTGCCAGCTGTAACCAGTTTTGCTCCTGACATAATTTTTAATGGAACGCTGGTGTTGTTGCCCAGTTGTTTGGCCCCATTGAGGGTGATCGTACCTGTACCCTTAATAACGACACCGCCCAGTGCAGTAAATGGAGTAGGCCATTCACCGGATACAACCGTACGGTTATTGACGCCTGCGTTATATTGCAGGGTAGCATTGGTTCCAAATGTTAATATTCCAATAAAGTTGTTGGTATATGTCCCATTTTCAATGGAAAGGGTATCATTTACCGTCACACCACCCGTTCCTCCGGGTAAGGATTTTATCCCTGTACCCGATAGGATCAGTTTATTATAGGTCAGCAAACCGAGCGACTGGGCCGCGCCGGCATAATTAACCGTTCCAAGATTGGGAGTAAAGGTACCGCCTGATCCTGAAACTGAAACAACAGCCCCCGGAGCGGTTAAATTCAAAATGCTGATTCCGCCGTCCAGTGTACCCGCAATTCTACTCCAGGTCCCACTAAAGGTGTGAGTTAATCCGGTGCCAAGGTTAAGGGTTCCGGTTGATGTTCCGGTCCCTATTGTTAAACCAACGCCTGTAACATTTCCAGTGAAGGTTGCGGTACCTGAAGCCTTTGTCATAGCGACTGTTCCGCCGGTCGTAAAGCCACCGATATTTTGGGTGGCCGTTGTTCCGGTTATCGTAATATTGGAAGTTCCTGCGGCCAATGATCCGTTATTAATAAAATCACCATGCAGCGTCAATCCCTGATTATTGGTTGATAGTGTAGCCAGGGCATCGATTGTCAAAGGAACACTCGTATTATTGCCCAACTGTTTGGCTGAATTGAGGGTAACTATTCCCGTATTCATGATATGCACACCGCCGGTTCCTGCAACGAGAGGTAACCATTCGGCTCCGGCAGCTAATGGAGAGGCCGAATTATATTGCAGGGTAGCATTGGTCCCGTATGTTGGTGCGCCGGAAATTGCTAAACTATTATCGCCTTCCATCGAAAGAATACCGTTGACGGTAAAATTGGCCGTGGTAATCGTTTTTAAACCAGTTCCGCCAAATGTTACATTGTTAAAATTAGTAGCTCCCACAATTGTCTGAGCCGCACCTCCGAAAATAACCGTTCCTGTTCCCGGAATTAGACCACCGGTTCCGGCCTGATTACTCCACTGACCGTTCACAGTTAAGGTATTTGTTCCGGACATGGTAACAGTTGCACCCGACAGAATCGTTAGGCTATCGCAAAATGCAGCTGCCCCGATGAAGGGGAAATTAGTGATTCCAACCGATGGGATGATAACATTTGTTGAGGCAGTGGGGACAATTCCGCTACACCAGTTCAACCCGGTGTTCCAGTCTGTACTTGTTGATCCCAGCCAGGTACCTCCAAGACAACTTGTGTTGTTGACATTGAGCACACCGGTAGCGGTAGTCCCAAAAAAGGTTGAATTTTTGATAACCGCTGATAGGGATGCTGTTCCCCCGTATGAATTTGCTGCCTGGGGTAAAGTTCCCAGGATCAAGCTTAAAGAACTGTGAGTAAAGCTACTCAGGTCTGCAGAGGCACCTGAACTGATAGTCAGAGTTTTCAGGATTGACTCGCCGGCTGTAAATGATTTTACCCCACTACCTGATAAGGTCAGATTCTGGTAAGTAGTCGGATAAACCGATTGGGCTCCTGCCAAAGCATAGATCACAATATTATTATTCGTTGCGGCATCTATGGTTGCCACAGGAGACGGTACAGGAGCCGCAAAATTAAGGCTCAGGGTTGAACCGCCGGCCTGCAATAATGTACCTGTTCCGGTAAGATTTGCCCCGATAGTCAGGGTGAGGCCGTTGGTCAGAGTAATCCCGTTGACCGCCACACTCGGAATTGTGTAGGTTCCTGTAAGCACTTGATTATTAGTATCAAATGTCTGAACACCTGTTCCTGCATTAAAAGATCCGGTACCGAGCAGGGTAATTCCGTTTTGGAAATTTACCGGTGAGTTTCCCGAATTATTCCACGCAGCTCCGCCTGTCACGGTTACCAGACCGGTAAAGACCGGTGCAGCAGCAGCATTGTTGATCACCAAGGTTCCGCTTGTTCCTCCTCCTACGGTAGTTGTACCGGTAACCAGAAGCGGGAATCCACCCAATGTAAAGGTTGAACTGTTTCCAATGGAGAGGTTGCCACCGATGGTCAGGCCGGCAGCTGTCGCTGTGCTGGTGGCTCCGCTGGTAAGGGTCAGATTACCCGTAACTGAAGTCGTTCCCGCCAGCATCGTCTTCACTCCGGCTCCTGACAGGGTCAGGTTAGTATAATTTAAACCACCAACGGTTTGTGCTCCTGCAAGCAGATAAACAACAGTTCCTGAGTTGGGATTAAAAATGCCCGTTGTTCCGGCTACTACAACACCCGGTGCAGTTAAATTTAGTGAAGTGGCTGTACCGCCATCAAGAGTTCCGGCGGTATTGGTCCAGGTACCCGAGAATGTATGCGATAACCCGCTGCCCAGACTCAGCGTTCCACCTGTCCCGTTGATGGTGAGTCCGACCCCTGTGACGGCACCGGTGAAGGTTGCCACACCATTGCTCTTTGTCATGGAGACTGTTCCGGAAGTTGTGAATCCTGAAATGGATTGGTTTACTGCACCTGCCAGCGTTATTCCGCCGGTTCCGCTGGTCAGTGTTCCTGCAACCGTAAGATTACCGCCCAAAGTCAAAAGGTTTGCACCCTGGGTCAAAACCGCACTGCTGTTAACGGTTAATGGGACATTGTCAGTTAAGACTTTAGCCTCATTCAGGGTAATAGGGCCTGAACCACCGATCGTAATCCCGCCCGTTGCATTGAACGTTGAAGGCCATTCAGAAGAGACCGTTCTTGGCATGGCCCCTGCGTTGTACTGAAGTGAACCATTGGGCCCATAGGCCAGGGCTCCCGTGAAAATATTCACATTGGATCCGTTTCCAACCGAAAGAATACCATTCACAGTTATCACATCAGCACCCGTTGAGCCAAAAGTGACAACCCCTGATCCGCTTAAGGTGAGGTTATTGAATGTTGTGCTTCCGCCGATTTGCCCAGCTGCACCGCTCAGATTAACCGTTCCTGTACCACCGGGATCAGACAAACCTGAGGCTCCGTTATTATTCGTCCAGCTTCTTCCGACATTCAGCGTGTTAACACCTGCAAAAGTGAGTGTTGCACCCGAATTGACCGTAATGGTGTTGCAATATTTCTGGATAGCATCACCATTGATGACAGGCTGGGTTGTTGCAGTTGAATTGATCACCACGTCTGTAGAGACAGTGGGCAGTGTTCCGCATGACCAGTTGGCCGGAACGTTCCAATCTGAATCAACTGCTGGTGTTCCGGTTGTTCCGCCAAGCCAGGTACCTGCGATACACTGACCGCCAACATACAATATCCCGGTTGCGGATGCAAAATTGGCAGGAACAATCTGAGCCGCTGTAGAGCCGGTTCCCCCGTAGGAATTAGGCGGCGGAGTTGTCGCACTCGCCTGAATATTCCCATTGAGTGTATAGCTCAGCGCCGTATGATTATAAGGCCCCAGATTCATTACCGGACCAGTTACGGTTGATAGATTTCCCCCTATAGTTGTGGCTGCGGTAAACAGTCTGCTGCCACTTCCTGTGAAAACAAGGTTGTTATAAGGCATTCCAGCAAGAGATTGGCTTGCAGAGAGGCTGTTATAGGTAACTGTCCCTGTCTGTCCATTGAAGGCGCCACCACCGGAGATGGTGGAGTTACCGCCGATATTCAGATTACCGGAGTTCCCCAGAAGTGTCCCTCCGGAAATGATCAGATTGCCGGTGAACGTGTTTGGACCTGCACCCAGGTCGAGCGTGCCGGTGCCTGAACCGTTAATGGTCAGGCCACTTCCGTTAACACCGCCTGTAAATATGGCCGTTCCCGCGGTTTTAGTCATTGAAACCAACCCTGTGGTGGTAAATCCCCCAATATTCTGATTGGCGGTTGTACCCGCAACAGTAACGGGTGAACTTCCTGCAGATAATGTTCCTCCATTGATAAAGTCACCGTGGAAAGTGAGGGCAAAATTGCCTGTTGTCAGAGATGACCCGGAATTGATATTCAGGGGCGCATTGTTATTATTACCCAGCTGCCGGGCTCCATTCAGGGTTATGACTCCGGTATTCTTAATAAGAACACCGCCCGTTGCTATAAATGTGGGTATCCACTCCGGACCTGAGGTAAATGCGGCCGGCTTGTTGTATTGGAGCGTAGCTCCGGAACCATAAACAGGTGCACCAGAAGCAGAGGCTGTCCCCTCCAATGAAAGAATATTGTTAATAGTGGGTATACCTGTAAAAGTCTTGGTGCCTGCGCCTGCCAGTGTGAGATTATAGAAAGTTGATGAAGCCGCCAGTGTCTGGGCTCCGTTGCCTCCAAAAATCACGGTTCCCGTACCTGCACCGAAATTTGTCCCTGTACCTGACCATGCAGTGCCTGTGGCATTAATATTGAGTGTACTTAACCCGCCGTTTAAAGTTCCGGATGTTAGGGTTACGGCACCTGAAAAGGTATGAGTCAATCCTGTAACTCCGCCATCAAGGTTCAGAGTTCCGCCAGTACCATTCAGAGTCAAGGTCCCTCCATTCAAATTCCCGGTTAAGGTGGCAGCCCCCCCTGATTTTGACATGAGTACAGGTCCGGTTGTTGTAAACGGACCTATGTTTTGGGAAGCTGCTCCCGAAACCGTTAGTCCGCCGGAACCACTTGTTACGGCGTTTGCACTATTCAGGTTGCCATTAAGTGTCAAAGAGTAAGCTGACATGTTCAGATTAGCCCCGCTTGCAAGGGTAAGATCTGAACCTGTACCGAGTAATTTGTTCCCGTTTACAGTGATCATTCCTGAACCGTTCACGGTTATACCGCCACTACCCGCGAAAGTGGCCGGCCATTCACCGGAAGCTGTTCGTGCAAAAGTGCCCTGATTATACTGCAGGCCATAGGCAGATCCTCCATAAACCAGAGTACCCGTGAAAACATTCACATTCCCACCGTTATTGATAGAAAGTGTGCCGTTGACTGTAGTGACATCCGTACCAACAGAACCAAAAGTTACCGCTCCCGAGCTGCTTAAGGTAAGATTATTAAATGTTGTACTCCCGCTGATTTGCGGGGCTGAGCCATTCAGAATAATTGTGCCGAAGGTGTCCGAAAAACCGGAGGCACCTCCATTATTGATCCACTTCCCGCCTACTGTCAGGGTATTGATTCCCGAAAAAGTCAGTGATGCACCTGAACTAATGGTGATATTGTGACAAACAGCAGCAGCTATCGAGCCTGAAATGACCGGCTGAATAATACCTGCACCTGCTGAAATTACCACATCCGTAGAAGGACCGGGTAACCCGCCGCACCAGTTAGAGGAGCTGCTCCAGTCGGAAGTCAATCCTAACCAGGCTCCCGGATTACAGGTCCCGACATTCAGAATACCCGACGATGCAGGATCGAAATCGGTGTCGTCTTTGTTGGTGGCTGCAGAACCCGATGAACCATAACTTTGCCCCGAAGCCTTTACAACTCCATGAAGAACCAAGGCCGTAGTCAGTGAATTGGTCAGATTTGGGAGCGACGCAACTGAAGTTCCGTTCATGTACAGGGTATCCGCGACATTTGTCGGGTTGATAAATGTAATTGTACTGCTGCCATTCAGTTTCAGGTTATAAAAGTGGGTCTCTGTAGTGGCGACAGTTTGGACACCACCCCCAAAGATGACCGTTCCGGATCCCGGTGTGAAAACCAGTGCCGTTCCATTCCAGGCAGTTGGTGTGGACGAGTTCACATTTAATGTGCTCAAATTGCCGAGTAAAGAACCGGATGTCAGGGTGATATCCCCGGTGAAGGTATGGGTTCCTGAATTCAGGTCGAGTGTTCCCCCTCCGGTTCCGTTGATGGTGAGCCCCCCTGCAGTAATATTCCCGGTAAAGAGCGCTGTTCCCCCTGTTTTGTTCATTAAAACAACAGCGGATGCACCAGAGGTGGAGAAGGTCCCGATATTTTGTGCCACCGGGCCTGAAATGGTTATTGGAGAACTGCCTCCTGTGAAATTTCCCCCATTGACGAAATTGCCAAAGAAGGTGAGCCCAAAATTGGCTGTTGCCAGGGTGCCACCGGAATTAATGTTCAAAGCAGCGGCAACAGAGCCATTTCCTATTTGCTTTGCACCATTCAGTGTTATGGTGCCAGGAGTGGTGCCTTTAATAATGACACCCCCTGTAGCGGTAAAGGTGGAAGGCCATTCAGCCGAAACAGTCCGGGATGAACTTCCTGCATTATACTGAAGCGTTGCATTGGCACCATAGTTAATGCCTCCTGTAAAGGTGTTTATGTTGCTTCCGTTTTCAATTGAGAAAATCCCGTAGACCGTTGTAACGGATGAAAAGGTTACAGAGCCTGTTCCCGACAGGGTGAGGTTATTAAAGGTGAGTCCGGGAGTAACGGATACCGCACCCCCATTCAATATTACCGAACCGGTACTTGCGGTAAAGGTACCGCCTGTATTGGTGAGGTTGCCTCCAATAGTGATTATGCTGCTATTTGGATTAAAGGTACCGGTATTGGTAAGATTGCCTCCAACTGTAAAGGTTCCGGTGTTGCCGGTAAATGTCACGGTGTTGATGAGGTTGCCGGTAATGGTTAATGTACCTGAATTGGCTTTGAAGGTGCCATTATTCGTAAATGTTCCGCCTGCATTCAGCGAATTGGTGCCGGTGGCATCAAATGAGAGCGATGCCCCCGTTCCTATCGTGATATTGTTACAAGTTTTTGGAATACCGTCAGCATAAATAACCGGTTGATTAACAGCAGTTGAAGCTATCGAAACATTGGTTGTAGGTAAAGGAACCACATCACCTGACCAGTTTGCCGGATCATTCCAGTCTGTCAGGGATTTCGGAGCGTTTGCTGTTGATCCTCCAATCCATGTGCCAGGTATTGTGGTGCTGACATATAAAATGCCGGTTGAAGGGGATAAGAAATAGGTGTTATTGGTATTTCCGGCTGCCGATGCGGTTGAACCCCAGCTGCCAAGTACCTGAAGAGCAGAATTGAAATACAAACTGTCGGCGGAATGATTAAATGTTTGAAGGTCAGCCAGCGCTCCACCAGGACTATTATTTATGTTCAGATAGGTGGATGTTATCGCAGCAGGGAACGTTTTCGTTCCGCTTCCCGAAAGGACCAGATTGTAGTAAGGAATATTCCCGATTGTCTGAGCTGCACCGTTAAAGTTAACGGTGCTCTTACCAGGTGTAAATGTACCCGCAGTATTGGTGGTGGTACCACCGATATTTAGGGTGCTTGTATTGCCCAGAAGTGTGCCCGCCGTGCGGGTCCATGCGCCGGTAAAGGTGTGGACTAATCCGGTTCCCAGATCAAGCGTTCCGCCTGAGCCGTTTAAGGTGAAGCCAGCTCCGCCTATGTTGCCTGCTAATACTGCCGTACCTCCGGTTTTTGTCATCGAAACAAGTCCGGTGGTGGTAAAGCCGGCAATAGTTTGTGATCCGGCACCACCGATCGTGATCGGGGAAGCATTTGCGGTAAATGTTCCGTTATTGATAAAGTTCCCACCAAATGTTAATCCGTAGTTATTTGCAGATGTGGTATTTAAAACTGCAGAACTGTTAATGGTCAGTGTTGAATTAATTGTTTTGGCTGCACCCAGCGAAACTGTACCGCTTGTATTGGCAATAATTACACCTCCGGTCCCGGACCATGTTGCCGGGAATTCTGATCCGGTCGTTTGAGCCCCGGAGCCATTATATTGCAAGGTGGCTGCCCCCCCATAGGTAGGGATGGAACCAGCAGAAGTCGCAGACCCTTCCATGGAAAGAATACCGTTTACCGTTGCCCCGGTGGTGGTTTTTGCACCGGAACCTGACAATGTAAGGTTGTTATAGGTAACCCCTGCAATTGTTTGAGCTGCTAATGCCGTGTAGCCGACCGTGCCTGTCGAAGGTGTAAAGGTCCCTCCGGATCCGGAAACAACAGTAGGCGCAGCAGTGAAATTAAGGGTACTTGATGCACCATCCAGGGTTCCTGCCGTTCTGGTCCAGGTGCCCGAAAAAGTATGGATCCATCCGGCGCCCAGGTTCAGGGTACCGCCGTTTCCGTTAATCGTAAGACCACCACCGCTTACCGGCCCGGTTAGGGTTGCTATGGCTCCGGTTTTGGTCATTGAAACAACACCAGTGGTTGAGAAGCCAGCTATACTTTGTGTTCCTGTTCCACTTATTGTGACCGGAGAGGCATTGGCAGTAATTGTTCCGTTATTGACAAAGTTCCCGCCAAAGGTTATCGCATAGTTAGTGGCACTGGTATTTAAGATTGCGTTTGCATTGATTGTAAGTGGTGCATTTATAATTTTAGCTCCGCCAAGTGTCACTGCGCTGAGGCTCGTATTGGCAATAACAACACCACCAGTACCACTCCATGTAGCCGGGAACTCAGGGCCTGTAGTTTGAGCACCACTGCCATTGTACTGGAGGGTTGCAGCTGCACCATAGGTTGGCTGCGCAGAAACGGTTGATGTCCCTCCCATTGAAAGAGTACCGTTGACTCCGGTTACCGCAGTTGTCAGTGTCACCAGTCCAGTACCCGTAAGGGTCAGGTTATTGAAAGTTGTCGAACCAGTTCCTGTGGTTGAGATCGTTTGATTGGCACCGTTAAATATAACCGTACCTGTACCTGCAGTGAAACCTGCTGTACCATTATTATTGGTCCAGTTGCCGCTTACGGTTAACGAATTGGTTCCCGAGAATGCAAGGTTAGCTCCGGTATTGATCGTCAAACTATTACACAACGCCGGTGTACCTGCTGCTATAGCCGGAGGGTATGGCGTAGATGCAAGGATGGTTACATTGGTAGTTGCATCGGGTACCGAGCCGGTACACCAGTTGGATCCGGTGTTCCAGTCCGTACTGGTTGCTCCTGTCCAGGAACCCGGAGCACATGATCCGGTAGTAGTCACATTTAATGTGCCGGTAGCGGTTGTTCCGAAATAAGTCGGATTTTTAACAGCTGCTCCTAATGAAGCACTACCGCCGTAGGATGTACTTCCAGGCTGTGGCGTTGTACCCAGAATTAGGATATTGGTAGTATTGGCACCAAAAGATCCCAGGTCGGCAGATGCACCGGAAGGTAATCCGGATCCCGATATGGTCAGTGTTCCCTTGATAATTTCCTGAGCACTGAATGTTTTTATGCCACTTCCGCTTAAATTAAGATTCTGATAGGTAGTTGCATATACCGTTTGCGCCCCGGCCAGACCATAATTTACCGTATTCACATTGGTCGCGGCATCCATTGAAGTTATGGTAGCCGGTCCAGTAAGATTCAGATTCAGCACAGAATTTAGTGTCTGAATGAGTGTCCCGTTTCCGGTAAGCGCAGTACCAATGGTTAAGCTGTTGTTATTGATCAATTTAACACCTGTAACTGTTATGTTCGGAATAGTAAAAGATCCTGAAAGTGCTGTAAGTGTCTGGTCGTTGGTAATGAATGTGTGGACCCCAGTTCCCGCATTGAAGATTCCTGTGCCCAAAAGTGTTATCCCGTTATTAAATGTTGCAGGTGAATTTCCGGTATTATTCCAGGTAGCGCCTGCTGATACAGTAACCAGACCATTAAGGTTCAGTACACCAGCTGCATTGTTAATGACCATGCTTCCGCTGGATCCGCCACCTACTGTTGTTGTTCCGGTTACGGTGAGCGGGAACCCGGCCACTGCAAAGGTAGTCCCGTCTCCGATGGAAAGGTTGCCACCAATCGTCAAACCGACCACTGTTGTTGCCGTTGCTGTCCCACTTAGGGTCAGATTGCCACCAATTCCAATGGTGCCCGTTGCCAATGTTTTGGCGCCGGTCCCCAAAAGGTTAAGATTGCTGTAATTGCCTGTGTGTATAGTCTGCACACCACCACTATAATTCACCGTATTTCCGGCGGCTGTGGCAGTGAGGGTAGTAATTCCTGAGGTCCCCGGGAGGTTCAGAATACCTGCAGCACCCTGGGTCAATCCTCCGGTTCCCGAGAGTGCAGTCGTAGCTGTAAGAGTCCCGTTGTTGGTAAGTGTCCCGCTGATCGTCAACAGTGTAGTTGCAGTTAAAGTGCCCGAATTGTTCAGAGAACCGCTGATAGACAGCAGGGTCGGTAAAGTAACGGTACCCGTATTGGTATAAGAACCGCTCATGGTTACCGTAGGGATACTCAAAGGCTGCGAACCGCCTATCGTTTTTGCAGTTCCGTTAAGATCATAACTTCCGCCGCCAGCAGTAAAGGCAATCCCGTTATTGGTAATGCTTCCGCCAATTGAATAGTTTGTGTTGACAGAATTGGTGAATGTACCGTTGTTGGTAAGATTTCCGGCAATGAAAACAGCCGCAATATTTACAGCGCTGCTCCAGGTACCTCCGCTATTAATCGCCAGGCTGTCAGCATAAACGTTAGTTCCTGAAATGAGGTTAACAATTCCTCCATTGTTGATGGAGAGACCACTCAAATGTTCAATAGCCAGACCACTGTTGATGGAGAGAGTCCCGCTTAATCCTGTTCCAACCGTAGTACCATTTGTAACAGTCAGCGCATAAGCACCCGCGTTAAAGGTTGTTCCGTCTCCGATGGAGAGATGGTGACCGATAGTCGTGGCGATACCTGTGGTCACAGTAGCTGTTCCGGTAAGTGAAACGTTATAAAATACTGTAGCATTGGTACCCCCGACAGATTGTGATGAGCCATTGAAAATGACAACCCCTGAATTATCGGTAAATGTGCCGTTATTAATCCAGTTGCCGCTGACCGCCAGTGAACCGCTGTTGGATAAAGTTGCACCAGGCTGAATCGTGATGTCTTTACAGAAGGCTGTCTCAGAGCCGCCGATAGTCGGGTAACTGGTTAATCCCGCCGGAATTATTACATTGGTTGTAGCTGAAGGCAATGTCGGGCATGTCCAGTTCCCGGTATTGTTCCAATCGCCATCATTTGCTGCTCCGCTCCAGGTACCCGGAATACAAATACCACCCACATAAATAATACCATTCGAACCGGAGTAGAAATCTGTCGGATCCAGGTTCGTTGCACCCGATGCGGCTGTTGAACCCCAGGAACCTGATGCCGGTGAAGAGCTTGCCGAATTGAACTGCAGCGCATTGGCAACATGGGTAAAGCTACCCAGATCAGCTACCGCAGTCGGGATAATATTCAGAAAACCTCCGATTGTTATGGCTGAAGGGAATGTTTTATTCCCGCTTCCCAAAAGGACCAGGTTATTGTAAGGAATACTGGCAATGGTTTGTGCTCCTGCACCGTAATAATTTACCAAACCGGAAGCAGGTGTAAATGTTCCCCCTGTATTGGTGACCGTGCCACCGATTTTTAAGGTACTCGTGTTACCAAGTAAGATACCTGCCGTGCGAATCCAAGGACCTGAAATGGTATGGGTCAGCCCTGCGCCAAGATCAAGCGTACCTCCCGGTCCATTCATCGTAAAGCCAGTTCCACCTATGTTTCCTTTTAAAATGGCTGTCCCGGCGGTTTTGGTCATCAATACCAAACCTGTGGTAGTTCCGTTTCCGGTAGTGGTAAAACTTCCGATATTTTGTAACAGTGTAGTACCTGCGATAGTAATATTGGAACTTCCTGCACTTAAGGTTCCGGTGGCACCAATGATAAAATCACCATGTAAGGTAAGACCATAATTGGTACCTGAAGTACTAAGGGTCGCTCCAGAATTGATATTCAGCGGAACATTGGTATTGCTACCCAGTTGCTTGGCTTCGTTCAGGGTTATAACACCCACATTGGTAATATATACCCCGCCGGTCGCTGCAAATGTGGTGAGCCACTCTGGGCCGACAGTGAAAGCGGCCGGCTTATTGTATTGCAGTTTTGCGCCTGGTCCGTAAACCGGGGCTGCAGAAACAGATGCCGTCCCTTCCATTGAAAGGACATTGCTAACTGTAGGAACACCGCTAAAGGTTTTGATACCCGAACCACCCAGGGTCAGATTATAGAAGGTAGATGGTGTTACCAATGTTTGGGCACCGCCACCAAAAATAACGGTTCCGGTTCCTGCATTGAAAAGCGTCCCGGTCCCGGTCCATGCCGTTGTGCTCGTGGCATTTTCGTTCAGTGTGCTTAATCCGCCGTTTAAAGTACCTGCATTCAGGGTGACCGTGCCGCTAAATGTATGATTCAATCCTGTAACTCCTCCATCAAGGTTGAGAGTTCCGCCCGAACCGCTGATTGTAAGGGCACCTCCGTTTAGATTACCTGTCAATGTTGCTGCTCCTGCAGTTTTTGACATGGTCACTGTTCCGGAGGTAGTAAACGCACCAATGCTTTGGCCAGAAGCAGTTCCTGTGATTGTCAGACCTCCGGAACCACTAGTGGTTGCTCCGTTATTCAACAGGTTACCGGTTAAGGTGAGCAAATTGGTGCCCATAGCCAGTGAAGCCCCGGAAGTGAGCGAAAGATTAGTTCCTGTTGAAGTGAAAACCTTGGGACCATTGGCAGTAATCACTCCGGTTCCTTTAATCACTACTCCGCCGCCAAGGGTGTTCAGGGCTTGTGAAGCAGGCCATTCGGAAGATACCGTCCTGGCTGAACTACCTGCATTGTACTGAAGAGTGGCGTTCGGGCCATAACCTATTGTACCCGAGAAAATATTTACATTGGTACCGTTTTCAACCGACAGGGTATCGTTGACTGTGGTTGTGGTTCCATTGAATGATACAGCTCCTGTGCCTGCCAGTGTCAGTTTGTTGAAGGTGTTAATACCGTTGATCGTCTGCGCAGCACCCTTGAAAATAACCTTTCCATTAAAGGCATTAAAACCGGTTCCCGAAGCGGTACTATTAGTCCAGTTACCATATACGGTCAAGGTGTTGCGACCACCCCCCGGGGAAGTAAAGGAAAGTGTGGCCCCCGAATTTATCAGAATATTCAGGCAAGAGGGAGCGGGAATGGTATCGGCGATTGCCGGTTGGTTCGGAGCAGTGGCCAGGATAGTCACATTCGTGGATGAGGTAGGGACTCCCCCACTATTCCAGTTGTTTGGATTATTCCAATTTGTATCTGTAGTTCCCACCCAGGTACCAGGAAGCAAGACATTACCCACATTTAAAATACCCGGTGCAGTTGATAAGAAATAGTTATCATTATGGTAGGACGCCCCGGAACCTGAACTACCCCACGGGCCCGTTGCAGGCGAAGATACTGCACCGCCGAGACGCAGTGCGTTTGAAGTAGAATTGGTTGTAAGTGACAACAAAGCCCCGCCTGCTGTATTCAACGGATTGATTGAAACAGCTCCGTTGACAATAATGGAACTGGAGAAAGTTTTGGTACCGGTTCCCCCAAGCGTCAGATTGTTGAAGGTAGGTGTCGCAGAGGTAATTGTCTGATTACCGGCAGCCCCGAAAACTACGGTGCCAGATTCCGGCATGAAAAGAGAAGCTGTTCCGTTCCAGGCTGTTGGACTAACCGAGTTATCATTCAGAGTCGCGGCATCTCCGTTTAAGGTGCCGGCTGTAAGTGTTACATCTCCTGTAAATGTATGGCTTAACGAGGCGATACCCAAATCGAGTGTCCCGCCATCTCCGGCAATCGTGAGCGCGCCTCCGGCTAAATTACCGGTTAGGGTAGCATTACCACCTGTTTTGGACATGGTTACTGCTCCGGTAGTTGTAAAGGCACCTATACTTTGAGGAGCCGTACCGGCAAGGGTAAGCCCTCCCGAGCCAAGGATGGAGAGCGCTCCATTATTGACCAGGTTTCCATTTAAGGTCAACAGATAGGTGGACATGTTTAACGATGAACCGCTGTTCAGTGTAAGCGGAGCGGTGGCATTTAAAATCTTGTTTCCTCCCGGATTAATTGCCCCGGTATTGGTAATGAGCACCCCGCCTGATGCCACGAATGGTGTGATCCATTCAGCACCGGCAGTCCGGGCAGTGGCTGTATTGTATTGGAGTGTTCCACTTGTTCCATAAGTCACAAGGCCACTGCTCACCGTAACAGTTGCAGTTCCTTCCATAGAGAGGACTCCATTTACTGTAGGGGTGGTTGCAAATGTCTTGGCACCACTACCCGATAAAGTGAGATTATTGTAGGTTAAAGGAGGAGCAGTCTGATTCCCTCCCAATGAATAGGCAACAGTACCGGCATTGGGAGTAAAGGTACCGCCAGTTCCTGAAAATAACGTACCGGATGCTGTAAAATTGACGATACTTGAACCACCATCAAGTGTTCCATTGGTCCTTGTCCAGGTACCACTAAAGGAATGGGTCAATCCTGTCCCAAGACTCAATGTTCCGCCTGTGCCGTTTATGGTAAGTCCGGCACCGCTAATACTGCCGGTAAAGGTAGCTACACCTGAAGTTTTAGTCATCGATACAAGGCCGGTAGTTGTAAAACTGCCAATATTTTGTGTGGCAGTTGTCCCGGAAAGGGTGACTGCCGAATTTCCCATATTCCATGAAGCACCATTTCCGTTAATAAAATCGCCTTGGAAGGTAAGGCCAAAATTACTCGTTGCCAGCGTGGCTCCTGAATTAATGTTTAAAGGTGCATTGGAATTGTTACCCATTTGCTTTGCTGCACTCAGGGTTATAATACCTACATTTTTTATCACAACACCACCGGCACCTGTGAACGGGGTGACCCATTCCCCGCCAGTTGTCAATGCTGCAGACCGGTTATATTGCAGGGTTCCTGCCGGACCATAGGCAATAGTACCTGTTGCATTTATGGTTGAGGTTCCTTCCATAGAAAGGGTGCCGTTAACGGTTGCGGTGGATCCGGCAGGAATCGTCTTGACGCCGCTTCCGCTGAATGTTACGTTATTGAAGGTGGTTGTTCCGGTTAAGGTTTGTGCCGCACCGCTGAAAATAACAGTTGCCGTACCAGGATTAAAAACACCGGTTCCGCCAATGGTCCATCCTCCGCTAACCGTTAAATTAACCGGATTGACGGGATCAATAGTCAGAGATGCACCCGCTTGAATCGTCATGCTCTTGACAGATGCTGAGGCAATTGAGAGGGATGAAATTGTTGGGTAAAGCGGCGCTCCTGTTGGGATAATGACATCGGATGTACCATCAGGCACTTTATTGCACGACCAGTTACCTATTGCGTTCCAATCTGTGCTTGATAACCCTGTCCAGACACCCGTCACACATGTTCCGCCCACATTGATAACCCCAGTCGCTGTAGTTCCAAAGCGTGTAGGATCCTGGTTGATTGCGGTTGAAGCTGTCGACCCCCATGATCCGGGGGCTTGCCCAATATTGTTAAAATACAATGAATCGGCTGTATGGGTAAAGGTTCCAAGATTTGCAGAGGCCGCTCCCGGTAATCCGGTATCAATTATATTTAAATCGTTATTTATGGCTGTTGCAGCGAGGAATGTTTTTACTCCGGTTCCTGAAAGTTTAAGGTTATAGTAGGTATTGGCAGTAGTCACACCAGCCTGGAATGGCAGGGTAATGACATTCTGGGGCGCCAGAGCAGAGTATTCGACCGTTCCTGAATTAGGTATAAAATTGGTCAGTGTACCGGATATTGCCCCCGTGGCTGCTGTAAGACTAAGATCACTGGTTCCGCCGTTGAGAGTTCCGGCCGTCAGAACAACAGCGGTGAATGAATGGGTCAAACCGGAACCCAGGTTCAGGGTCCCTCCTGCTCCATTGATTGTCAGGGTGGTACCACCGGTCAAATTTCCTGTTAACGTGGCAGTACCTCCGGTTTTTGTCATTGATACCGGTCCGGAAGTATTAAATGCACCAATACTCTGGTCGGATGTTCCGGTAAGAATCAACCCGCCAGCAACTCCTGAACTTTGTATAGTGGCTCCCTTATTAATCAGATTCCCGCTTAAGGTCAACGAATAGGTCGATGTGTTTAGTATTGCCCCACCCGCGAGTTCAAGCGGAGCACCAGGATTGAACGTCTTCGCCCCATTCAGGGTGATGATACCTGTTCCGTCAACATCAACACCACCGGTAGCAGTGAATGTTGCCGGCCACTCACTGGAGGTGGTCCGGGCTGAAATGCCTGCACTGTATTGAAGGGTGGCAGCAGGACCATAAGCAAGTGTTCCTGTGAAAACATTCACTGCAGTTCCGTTTGCAATCGTAAGGGTATCATTGACGGTAGTTACACCGGTCCCAAAAGTTACCCCCCCGGTAGTTTGCAGGTTCAGGTTATTAAAGGTGCTCCCTCCGCTAATTGTCGGGGTAGAACCATTTAATAGGACCCTACCGGCACCTGGGGTGAAAACCCCGGTATTTGTAAGGTTGCCTGCGACGGTCAGGGTGGTCGCAATAGCAGGATCAGCAATAAAGGTACCGGCATTGTTCCAGTTTCCTCCTAAGGTGAGTGAATTCGGACCGCTGATGTTAAGGAATGCACCTGTTTGAATCGTAACGCTTTTACCGAGAGCCGCCGAATTGATAACCGGATAATTGGACGCACCATTAACCCCGATTACCACATTGGTCAATGCATTAGGTATTGAATCACAGGACCAGTTGGTTTTATCCTCCCATGCATTCGCAGGAGTGGCAACGGATAACCCGGTCCAGATACCCGGAATACAGGTTCCTCCAAGATAGATCAGACCCTGGGAGGTATTTAAAAAGTAGGTATCGCTGGTCCGCGCTGCAGGAGAACCGGTCGATCCCCAGGAACCGGCAATGTAATTGAGGGTATCCAGTCTCAGAACATTGGCTGTATGTGTAAACGCTCCCAGGTCTGCCTTGGCACCACCCGGATTGTTCTGAATGTAGAGACTATCGTTGATGGTTACCGCGGCAGGGAAAGTTTTGACACCACTTCCGGAAAGCTTCAGATTATCATAGAGAATATTCGCAATCGTTTGAGCTGTACCATTGTAATTGACTTTATTCCCAACCGTAGAAGCAATTAGCGTAGTAGATAAAGCAGTCCCCTGGATATTTAACAATCCAGTGGCTCCATTGGTCAGGGTTCCTGTACCCGTAAGGGCTGTACCTACCCCAAAAATACCGTTGTTCGTGTAAGTTCCTGTGAAGGTAACATTTGGAATCGATGCAGATGTTGTACCACTCAGGGTCCTTGATGTACCTGAAAAAGTATGAACACCTGTGCTTGTTGCCGTAAAAGTTGCCGAGTTATTGGCAAAATTGCCTGCGAAATTGAAAATATCATTTGCCGTTCCCGATACTTCAGTCCATACTGCACCATTGTTTAGGGTAACATCCCCTGTGAGAGACATAGTCATGGCCGTGCCGCTGGTTGCTGACGACCAGTTTACGGCACCTGAAATAGTTGTCGCTCTGGTCACTGTTAAATTCCGCAATATGGTAACTGAAGCTAGCGCATTGACGGTAAATGATCCGGCAACACTCAGACTGGCCGTGGAGGGCGAGGTAATGAGACCCGTGTTGGTAATAAGCAAATTGCCTGGCAGCGCAGCTATCCATTCCGAACCTGCAGTAAACGAAGCAGGTTTATTATACTGGAGTGTAGATGATGCCTGATACGTTGGTGCAGTTGAAGCGGTTGCTGTACCCTCCATCGAAAATACATTGCCAATGGTACAATTGGCCGTAGTTAAAGTCTTTATGCCTGAATTGGAGAAAGTCAGGTTATAAAAGGTTGTGGCTGATGCTGAAAGTGTCTGGTTTCCGGCTGCGCCAAAATTCACGGTACCGGTACCCGCACTAAAGACAGATCCTGTTCCGTTCCATGCCGTAGTACTGACCGCATTTTCATTCAGGATGCTTGATCCGCCGTTTAATGCGCCGGTTCCGGAGGTAAGGGTAATCACCCCGGTAAAGGTATGGGTTAAGGCTGTGCCCAGGTTTAATGTCCCTCCGCCTGTCCCGATAATCGTAAGGGCTGCACCGTTTACATTCCCCGTTAATGTGGCTATTCCCCCGCTCTTGGACATGGTGGTAAGGCCGGTAGTTTTATATCCGGCAATACTTTGAACAGCCATGGCACCATTGATGACAATAGGTGAGCTTCCGGCCGTAAATGTCCCTCCATTGTTAATGAAGTTCCCCCCAAACGTTGTTGAGAAGTTTCCGGTATTCAAGGTTGAACCATTATTTATGGTCAGAGGTACGCCAGAGCTCAGGACCTTTGCTCCATTCATGGTAATTACCCCGGCATTGGCTATGGTAACCCCTCCTGTTCCGACAAATGGCGTAGTCCATTCTGCACCGGTAGTTCTTGAAGTGGCTGTATTGTATTGCAAGGTTGCTGCTGCGCCGTAGGTTGGAGCGACGGGAACCGTGGCACTCCCCTCAAACGAAAGGACACCATTAACGGTAGGCAGTGTGCCCAAATTAATTAACCCTGTACCTGAAAGAGTCAGGTTGTTAAATGAGGTAATACTTGTCCCTGTGATGGCCGGAGATGCCCCACTGAAATTTACGGTGCCGGAGTAATCGGTAAAGGTGCCGTTATTGGTCCAGTTCCCGCTTACGGTTAATGTATTCGGGCCAGATATAACCAGCTTACCCTTGGCTCCAATTGTAACACTATGGCATGCAGTAGCATTTAACAGGATCGGATAATTATTATAGGTAGTTGTACTGTCAGGGATGATCACATCAGAAATAGCTGTCGGTAATATTCCGCATGACCAGTTGTTGGGATTGTACCAGTCAGCGTCGCCACCGACTCCGCCGGGCCCTCCACCAATCCAGGTGCCTGGTACGCAGGCATTGCCGACGTAAAGTATGCCAGGACTCGAGGCCACAAAGTTAGCTGTTCTGATGGCAGCTACGGAACTGGTTCCTCCATAGGAGGTATTTACCGGCTGCGGAACAGAATTCAATGTAAAGGTATTGGAGACAGGATTAAATGACATGAGATCAATTAAAACACCGGTATGGTTGACCGTGTCAGCGATGGCTGACAAATCTGAGCTGATGTTGATACTCGAGGTAAATGATTTTGTTCCGCTTCCGGATAAGGCCAGATTGGCGTAAGGTGTTACAAAAATGGTTTGCGAACCACCCGAATAATTAACTGTATTACCTGAAGCAGTTGCATTAAACGCACTAATGCCTATAGTCCCTGCTATATTTAAAACAGCTGCAGGTCCCTGGGACAATCCGCCGCTCCCAGCCAAAGCAGTTGCAACGTTAAGAGTCCCGTTGTTAATGAGTGTAATTCCATTAATCGTAACACTTGGGATAGAGAGGATTCCGGTAAGTGACTGCGGATTGGTATCAAAGGTCTGGATACCTGAACCAGGGTTAAACAGGGAACTGTTATTGGTGATTCCTCCACGGAAAGTAACTGGTGAATTTGCCGGATTATTCCACGTACCATTGGCTTCGATGGTTGTCAATCCTGCAAATATAAGTGTACCGGTTGCACTGGGGATCTCGATGTCTCCGCTGGTTCCGCTGCCGATAGTCGTGGTACCGGTAACTGTCAGGTTATATCCTCCTGCTGTAAATACAGTCCCGTCGCCTACCAATAGATTACCGTTAATTGTAAGGGTTGAAGCTGGTGTCAGTTGCGAGGAATTACTTAAAGTCAGATTATAAAACGCAGGTATCCCGGTGTAGGTCTGTACCCCCGATCCGTTAAAATTGACAGTACTTGCCCCCGGGGTGAAAGTACCCGTATTAGTCCAGCTGCCGGGAACCGATAAAGTGCCGGAATTTGCAGTAATTGTTCCTGCGTTGATGATGTTTCCGTTCACAGCCAGGGGACCATTCATTGTCAGGGTAGCCCCTGAATTGATCGTAATATTATTGCAAACAGCTCCTGAACTCCCGATTACAGGAGGCGTTGCCACTACCGGGATGATGACATTTGTCCCTGCAAGCGGAACGGTGTGTCCACACCAGTTATTGGCAACATTCCAGTCTGAGCTTATATTTCCGAGCCAGGTACCAGCGACACAAGTTGATCCGGAAACCGTTAATGTTCCCGTTGAAGCTCCAAAGTAGGCCGGAACAATATAATCTGCAGTGGCTCCTGTTCCTCCATAAATACCCGAATCCTGCCCTGCACTACCCAGTGTAAGTGTAACAAAAGTATGGGATAGTCCGTTCCCCAGATTAACAAGTGGTCCTGAATTATTAATAGTCAGATTATTACCACTGATTGCACCGGTCAAGGTGACAATATTTACCCCGCTGTTGGTTAACAAAACATTTCCCGTAGTGGAGAAACCGGCAATACTTTGGGGAGCTGACCCGCTAATCGTGATATTAGATCCATTGGCTGTGAATGATCCCGAATTCAAAAAGCTTCCGCCAAATGTCAGGGCATAATTATGGGTAAAATCAGTATTTAACGAAGCTGAAGAAGCATTGATGTTAACCGGGCCGCTGATTACTTTAGCCCCGTCCAATGTTACCGAACCTGCAGTATTTGAAATAATAATACCTCCCGAACCGCTCCAGGTGGATGGAAATTCAATACTGGTTACCTGTGCGGCATTCCCGTTGTACCGTAAGGCAGCTGCAACTCCGTATGTTGGTTGAGCGCTGACGGACACACCGCTCCCTTCCAAAGATAGGGTATCTGCCACTGTGACTCCGGAGGTGGTCTTGACTCCCGATCCCGATAGTGTCAGGTTATAAAACGAGACGTTCGCTATCGTTTGCGCGGCTCCACTGTAGATAACCCTGGATGTACCTGCAGTAAAAGTTCCGGCAGTACCGATTGTACCGGTAGTCCCCCCGATAATCAGCGTACTTGAACCACCCGCCAAAGTTCCGGCACTTCGGCTCCAGTCACCCGTAATGGTGTGAGATAGGCCAACACCCAGATTAAGGGTTCCTGCACCGTTCATGATAAGCGCAGCTCCGCCTATGTTCCCTGTTAATGTTGCCACACCTGCGCTCTTGGTCATTAAAACATTTCCGGTTGTCGTAAATCCTGCAACAGAATTGGTGCCTGCCCCGGTAATCGTAATTTGAGAACTTCCAGGCGTAAATGTTCCTCCTGTATTGACAAAACCTCCGCCCAGGGTAACCGCATAATTGGCTGTGGCCAGGGAAGCACCGGTAATTGTCAGCGTTCCGTTTGCGACCAGATTGGAACCCAAAGTGGTTGTGCCTGACCCGGTGAAACTGATATTATTAAATGTAGCTGTACCTGTACTGTTGGAAATAGTCTGAGCCCCTGTTCCATTAAAAATTACACTGCTTGTGGCACCCGTAAATGTGCCGCTGTTCGACCAGTTCCCCGATACCGTAAGCGTATTGGCGCCTGAAATAGTTAAAGAGGCTCCGCTTTGGATGGTGATGCTCCTGCAAACAGCTGCTGCACCAATGTTGGGTTGATTCCCTCCTGAAGGGATAGTTACATCCATTGACGCGTTTGGTAAACCACCACACCAGTTTGAGCCTGTATTCCAGTCATTGCTTGTAGCACCAGTCCAGAAACCTGGATTCGAGCAACCGGTTGCAACAAGCAAATCTCCTGTTGAACCCGAAAGAAACCAGGTATTATTGATTATTGTTGCCTGGGTTGACCCCGATCCGCCATAATCGCCGGCCGGCATGAGGGACCCATTGGTCAGGAATGAGTTTGCAGTCGATGAATAAGAACCCAGATCAGCTACCGCACTTCCTGAAATATTTAATGCTCCGGTGATGGAGAATGCACCGGAGAATGTCTTGGTCCCCGCATTTGACAAAAAGAGGTTATTATAAGGCAAAACCGGAATCGTTTGCGCAAGAGGTCCGTTAAAGTTTATAGTACCCCCGGTAATAATCGGCGTAAATCCTGGTAGGGTAATGGTGCCTCCAATACCGATAGTTCCGGTAGCTGATAGGGTAATTGCAGTTTGTGCAAGGCTCAGATCCAGATTGCCGTAATTAAATGCCGGAACAATCTGGCTCGCGCCGGTAAACTGAATAGTGTTCCCGGCGGTAGTCTGTGTGATTGCCCCGGGGACTGTAAATGTCCCCCCAATACCGATTGTCCCGCTTGCCAGGGTAATGGCGGTGGTGGCAGAACCAAGTTTAAGATTGTAATAATTAAACACAGGGACAGTCTGACTTGCACCATTAAAACTGATGGTACTCGTGCCAATCGTCACAGGAACTGCAGGAACTGTAAAAGCGCCTGCAATGCCTGTAGTTCCGGTACCTGCGAAGGCAATCCCGGTTGTTGCAGAAGCAAGATTCAGATTATTATAATTAAATGCAGGAACACTTTGGCTGTCACCGTTAAACTGAATCGTACTTCCTGTAATGGTATAGGAATTTGTTCCTGGTATGAAAGATCCCGAAATACCGATTATTCCCGAAGAGGGCAATACCCTTGGACCTGTATTGCTGCTGGTCAGATTGGTATAATTAATTGCTGGAATTGTCTGGGAAACTGTACCATTAAAATTGATGGTGTTTCCGGTATTTATTACCGGGACCAGGGGTGCTGTAAAACTACCGGCAATTCCGATCGTCCCTCCGTTCACGAGGGTAATCCCGGCAGTAGCAGATGCAAGATTCAAATTATAAAAATTAAAGGCCGGAACAGTCTGATTTGAACCATTAAAGCTGACCGTACTTCCGGTAACTGTTTGGGTAATCGCACCGGGAGCTGTAAATGCCCCGGCAACCCCGACAGTTCCGGAGCCCGCCAAGGTAATTGCTGTGGTAGCGGCACTAAGATCGAGATTATTATAATTATATGCAGGAACAGTCTGGCCTGACCCATTAAACTGGATGGTGCTTCCCGTAATCGTTGCAGGAACAACTGGAAGTGTAAAGGTTCCCGAAATACCGATAATTCCGCTGCCTGCCAGTGTAATGCCGGTTGTGGCGGATGCCAGGTTAAGATTATTGTAATTTAATGCAGGGACAGTCTGGCCCGCACCGTTAAAGCTCACCGTGCTTCCGGTATTTGTATAAGTGTTTGTTCCCGGAGTAAAAGTTCCAGATACACCTACGATTCCGGAGGAGGCCAGTATCCTTGCACCGGTGCCACTGCTGATCAGGTTAAAGTAATTATTGGCGGGTATAGTTTGGGAGCCTGAGCCGTTAAAAGTCACAGTACTTCCGGCACTGAACGTATTTATCCCTGAAAATGCCGGGAAAGTCCCTCCAACCAGGAGAGATCCGGTTCCGGAAACTGTAAGCGTTCCGGCGCCCTTCACCGTATTGGCACTGTTATCCAATGTACCGTCAAGCTGCAGATTCCCGATATTAGCAGTATTTGAGTCAACAGTGATCGTTGCCCCGTTGACAATCTGCACATTATCTCCCCCGGCCGGAGCAACGCCCCCGACCCATGAGGTCGTAGCACTCCAGTTTCCGCCGGTTGCAGTTGAAACGATGTTACGGGACGGGACAGCGGCAGGATACTGAACCCAGGATGCCGCATTCCCGGTGTTTACAGTAATACTCGCCAATAGCCCGGAAACTTCTATTGAAAGCCTTAAACGGTCACTTGCGGCCCATGTTTGTGCAGGAGAAAAGCTAAATGTGGCGGTATAAGTCCCTGTAGTTGTAAACGTGGATGAGTAAGCAGTACTCGAAGCCAGCAATGCACCGCTGGAATTTATGTGCTGTAATCTGAACTGGGCTGAACCTCCGGTTACTGAAATGGCACTCACTGACAAGGAAACCGGAAAACTGTTCCCAGAAATCTGATTCGTCAGGTTACTGTTGGTAATCGTAAAAGCGAGTTCCTCTGTACTACTTCCAAGTGTTAAGGTTGCTGATACCGCAGTACCGGCTGAACCCTGGGCATTTGCCAAATCATAAACATGCGGAGTTGCTGAAGAACTTGTGCCGGGCTGTGTCGTTGTATTTTGAAGGAAAACGGTGCCGGTGTTTACAACTGATGATGCTCCAACATTGACTATCCCGGTGGAGGCAGCGAAATAAGTTGACTGAATATAAGTTGCCGTCGATCCGGTTCCACCATAAATACCGGAATTCTGGCCGTTGGTCCCTAACGTGAGTGTATTAAACGAATGGGTTAACCCGTTCCCAAGACTGAGAACAGGTCCGGAATTGGTAACAGTCAGGTTATTACCGGTTACTACTCCGGTCAATGTAGCCACACTTGTCCCGCTGTTTGAGACCATGACATTCCCCGTGGTTGTAAAGCCGTCAATGGATTGTGTGCCGGCAGTGCCCGCAAGGGTAAAGTTTGAACTGCCTGCCAGTATACCCGTTGTACCTGAGCCTGCCGGATTGATAAAACTACCATAGAAAGTCAGGGCGTTGCCGCCGGTTGCCAGGGTTGCTCCGGAATTAATATTCAACGGAAAATTATGAGTCGCATCCCCAATCTGCTTTGCAGCAGTTAAAGTCACAACACCAGTATTGTCGATATCAACGCCACCGGATGACACAAATGGTGTAATCCATTCCGGACCTGCTGTGAAGGGGTTTGCCGTATTGTACTGTAATGAAGCAGCTGATCCATAGGTTGGGGCAGCAGATAAAGTTGCTGCAGTGGTCCCTTCCATCGAAAGTGTACCGTTGACCGTAAAGTTTGCAGTGGTAATCGTTTTTGCCCCGGTACCACTGACCGTAACATTATTAAACACGATTGCGGCACCTGTAACAGACTGTGTCGCACCGTTTAATATTACTGTTTCACCTGTACCTGTAGTAAATATGCCACCGGTATTGTTCAGGTTTCCTCCGATGGTTAGGGTGGTTACAGCGGTAGCCGCATCTGTGAATGTCCCGCTGTTCGTCCAGTTTCCGCCGACCGTTAATGAATTCGGCCCGAGTACGGTGAGCGAAGTCCCTGTCTGGATTTGCATGCTTTTACATACTGCAGGAGCTGCAGTGGGGAGCGTGCTGTCAATTATTGGGTAAAAACCATTGGCTACAACAGGGATGGTAACATCAACCGAACCGGTGGGCACATGATTGTCCGACCAGTTATCAGCAGTATTCCAGTCATTCGGATAGGCTACATCGCCGCCAACCCACTGGCCTGGAGGAACACTGCCAATAAAGATAGCACCCGTTGAAACAGGGGCAAAATAGGCGCCAAGCGTTATGACTCCCGAAGCTGTAGAGCCGGTACCGCCATAGGTTCCGCTTGTAGCCGTAGCCGGAGCTGTTCCTAAAAATATCAAAGAACCATGCACGATATGGGTATAACTTCCCAGATCTGCAATCGGACTTTTGCTGGTATTATCGACGGTCAGATTCGAATTGACTTTAATTAGGGAATTAAATGTTTTCAGCCCTGCTCCTGAAAGGTAAAGATTGTCATAGGTAGTTCCAAAAATGGTCTGGCCGGCAGCACCATTATAATATACCGTATTACCCGGATTGGTCGAAGCATTAAGGGTTGTGACGGAGCAGTTTCCACCCAGATTTAAAACCCCGGTGGCACCCTGCAAAAATGTGGATGAGCCGCTGGTTGTGGCTAAGGATGCAGTGGCAGTGACCGTCCCATTATTGGTAAAAGTAATGCCGTTTGCTATGGTAAGAAGTGTTGTTGCAGTTATGGTACCATTATTGGTAAATGCACCATTCACATTAAGTGCTGTGGCATCGGTTAATTTCCCTGAATTGGTATAGGTGCCTGAGAAAGTTGCAGTGGGAATTGTAATGGTACCTGATCCCCCGATTGTTTTTGACCCTCCGGAAAAAGAATGAATCCCTGTGCTGGCAGTGAACGTCCCATTATTGGCCAGACTCCCTGCAATGGTGAATGCGGAGGCACCTGTTTCATTCCAACCCCCCCCTGAATTCACGGTAATATCTCCGGTGAAGGTCTTGGTCCCTGTATTGGCAAGTGTTAAGGTTCCGCTTAGGGTTGTTGTTCCTGTAACTCCAAGTGTCCAGGTGTTTGTTGCCCCGGTAGCAAATGTGGTTCCCGATCCGACAGTTAGATTTCCGCCTACTGCCAACGCAGCTCCTGTGGTATAAGTTGCCGTTCCGCTTAAAATTAAATTACCGGTAACTGAAGTTAAAGCACCTGTTTTTAACCCTGATCCCGAAATACCCAGATTACTGTAGGCAACAACCTTTATTGCCTGAGCACCTGGTCCGGTATAATTGACGGTATTGCCGGCAGTACTGACAGTAAGGGTTGTAAATGTAGGAACGGTCGTAGCGCTAATGTTCAGCGTGCTGGTGGAGGTAGCGTTATTAAATGAGGTAATGGTACTTGAACCTGAATGATTGACTATTCCGCCAGCATTGTTCGTTATACCTGTAATCGTTCCAGAACCGGTAATATTAATTGTACCGGTATTTGTAAAATTGGCTAAGGCAGTGGTTGTCGTTCCTGTGGCAGAACGGTTGATTGTTCCTGCATTTGTAAGTGTAGTTATGGCACAGGAACCAGATCCTGTTCCGCTTAAATTCAATGTTCCGGATGAACCATTCGTCAATGTACCTGTACCTGCAAGCGCTGTTCCAACAGTGAGTGTTCCACTGTTGGTATATGACCCTGTTACAGTAACGCTTCCAATGGAGGTGGTGGTTGAACCACTTAGCGTATTTGTAGTCCCTGATAAAGTATGAACCCCGGTGTAGGCAGTGAAGGTAGTGGCATTATTGGTCAGATTACCTGCGATTGTCAATGGAGCTGCCCCCGTTTCATTCCAGGTTGCACCGGAATTCAGGATAATATCTCCGGTAAAGGTTTTGGTTCCGGTATTGGCAAGTGTTAAAGTCCCCGCAACAGTTGTTGTTCCTGTAACGGTGAGTGTCCAGGTATTTGTAGCGCCGGTGGCGAAAGTAGTTCCTGAACCCACAGAAAGGTTTCCTCCAATGGTCATGGCAGCTGCCGTTGTAACAGAAGCTGTACCACTCAGGGTCAGATTTGTAACCGTGGTTCCTGCACTTAGTGTCTTCGCACCGGAACCCGAAAGGGTAAGATTGGCAAATGCATTTGTTCCTGTAATGGTCTGTGCTGCACCGTTCAGATTAACCGTGCCGGTGTTTGCGGTGAATGTGCCACTATTAGACCAACCGCCACCAACAACTATTGTTCCCGCATCTCCAAAAATTGTACCGGAATTAATCAAGCCCCCAATAACGGTTAGGGTCCCTGAGAAAGTCCCGGCAGGTGGTGCCGCATTAATTGTGCCACCGTTCGTCAAGCTGCCGTTAACCATTAAAGTAGCTGCCCCAGAGATAGTCAGTGCTGCAGCTGTTCCTGTACCTGTTGTTCCGACAGAAATACTATTACATACCGCCGCACCGTTTATAGTCGGGTATGAGGTTAACCCGTTAGGTATCGTAACATTGGTTATTGCATCCGGGACAGATCCGCAAGACCAGTTGCCGGGTGTTGTCCACAATCCGTCCAGAGCTGCACCTGTCCAAAGACCCGGAGTACAACCACTGGAATTGACATTGATCACTCCGGTATTCTGAAAGTAGGAACTTTGATTGGTCGCAGTAGATGCAGAAGAACCGTAAGACCCGTTGGCTTGTTGAGCACCATTTAAATATAAATTAATGGCTGTATGTTGAAAGGTGCCCAAGTCAGCTACAGTTGAGCCCCCGATCGAAAGATTATTGCTGATTGTCAGCTGGCTTGGAAAAACGGCCGTTTCGGGTCCCGAAAGGGTTAGATTAGAATAGGTAGGAATTGAAGAAACAGCGGTAACAGGAAATACGGTCTGACCTGTGGCTCCGGTATAGTTAACCGTATTACCGGCTGCTGAAGCAGTAAGGGTGGTTATGGTTGTGGTCCCTCCCAGATTCAGCGTACCGGTGGTTCCCTGTACTAAACTTCCCGTGCCTGCCAGGGCCGAAGTGGCTGTAATCGTTCCGTTGTTGGTCAGAACCGAAGGACTTGTAATTGTTAAGAGTGTTCCAACGGTTAAGGTTCCACTGTTGGTATAGCCACCGGTCGTAAAGGTTGCACCTGGAATTACAAAGGGGGTCCCTCCGCTCAAGGTCTTTCCCGATCCGTTAAAGGTATGAACACCTGTTCCTGCAGTATAGGTCGTTGCATTATTGATGAAATTTCCTGAAATAGTATACGCTGATCCTGATTCGCTCCATACAGCCCCACTGTTCAGGGTAATATCTCCCGTGAATGTCTTTAATCCGGTACTGTTATCGGTGTAGGTTCCGGTAATGGCAGTAGCCCCTGACACTCTAAAGGTGTAGTTTGAACCAACTGTAAGGGCTGTACCAGGGTTGACGGTAAGGGTGCCACCAACTGACAGGTTTGCACCGGTAGTCAGGACTGAGGATCCGTTCAATGTAAGCGCTCCGCCAATGGAGGTTAACGTTGAAGGAGTGGAAGCCGAAATGCTTCCGTCCAGGTTCAGATTCCCCGCAACGGTTGTACCACTGCCCATGTTTACGGTCCCTGAACCTGAAAGTGTCAGGGAATAATAGGGTATCGGGGCGATAGTCTGTGCAGAGCCATTATAAATTACCGTACCCGTTCCAATAGTAAAAGTACCTCCGGTAAATATTCCGTTACCTCCGATAGTCAGGCTCCCCGAATTCCCCAAAAGGGTACCACTGCTCATGGTCCAGTCACTAGTAATCGTGTGAGCATATCCACCCAGATCGAGTGTGCCTCCGGTACCGCTTACGGTAAAGCTGCCTCCGTTGATTGCGCCTGCCAAAGTGGCCGTACCTCCCGTTTTATTCATCAAGACAGCCCCTGTGGTCGTGAAGCCAGATAGGCTTTGAGTCCCCGAGCCGGAGATATTTATGTTTGAGCTCCCTGCAGTAAAGGTACCCGTATTGGCAAAACTTCCGTTAATGATTACCGGGTAATTCGCAGTAATCAGGGTTGCACCGGAAATGGTGACAGCTCCGTTAGCGGTTAACGCTGAAGCCAAGGAGGTTGTACCTGAACCGGAGATAGTGAGATTATAAAAAGTAGACGTACCGCTTCCATCGGTAATTGTTTGCGTCACACCGTTAAAATTAACCGTACTCGATCCGCCAGGGTTGAAGGTTCCCGCATTGGACCAGTTTCCACCAACATTCACCGTATTACCTGTCCCATTTATCGTTAAACTCCCGTTATTGGTAAGATCGGTCGAAACGGTCAGAGTGTTGGATCCGGAGATGGTTAAAGTACCGTTATTCACAAGAGTCCCGCAAACCGCGGCTGCACCTGCATTCAGAGTAGGCTGGTTTCCCCCGACAGGGATTGCAGGGATAATCACATTGGTCGACGGGGTTGGAATTCCGTCACACCAGTTCGCTGAATTATTCCAGTCGCTGCTTAAAGTTCCAAGCCAGGTACCTGAGCTACAAGCTATCGCAGTAACATTCAATGTACCGGTAGAAGTTGGCAAGAACCAGATGTCATTTTGGTTAAGTGCTCCCGACAACACACTCCCCCAGGTGCCACCATTCTGAACAGTCCCTGTAAAAGTTAGGTTCAATGTAGTAGAGGCATACGTACCAGGATCAGCCACAACACTTCCGGACAAATCAAGGGTATTGGCGATTGTCAATGCCCCAGGAAATGTTTTTATTCCACTGCCGGAGAGGGATAAGTTGTAATAATTAACTGCTAAAAGTGTCTGTCCGGCACCTGAATAGTTAACAATGTTGTGATTGGTTGTAGCATCCAGCGTCCCGGTATTCGCGGAAGTACCTCCAATAAATAAGGTGGAATTCAATCCCTGAATAAGAGATCCGATAACATCCAGCGAAGTAGTCGCGGTTAATGATACATTGTTGTCCACAATAACCCCGGAACCCACAGTTACCGTACCCCCGGCTACCGTTGGCGTACTCAAAATGATTGTACCTGTACCTGTAAAGGTTAAATTATAGAATGTCGGGTTCGTAGCGGTAATGGTTTGACCACCGCCCCCACCAAAAACAACAGTTCCGTTACCCGGAGCAAATAATGATCCGGTGCCATTCCACGCTGTGGCAGTAGGTGAATTGACATTAAGGGTACTCAGATTGCCGTTTAAGGTTCCGGCAGTGAGGGTTACATCGCCAGTGAAAGTGTGATTCAGTGCAGTTCCTGAATCAAGGTTCAGCGTTCCACCAGATCCGTTAACTGTAAGTGCACCAGCATTTACATTCCCTCCGAAAGTAGCAGTACCCCCGGATTTAGTCATTAAAACATTTCCGGTTGTCGTGAAACCGGCAATAGCCTGCGTATTTGCACCGGTGATTGTAATGGCAGAACTTCCTGCAGTAAATGTTCCGCCACTGTTAATGACCAGGTCGCCTCCAAGGGTCAACGCGAAATTGCCGGTGGCTAATGTAGTACCGCTATTAATGGTCAGTACTCCGTTACTTGTAAGTGCAGAACCTAAAGTCGCTGTTCCTGCTCCCGAAAAGGTAACATTGTTAAAGGTGGCAGATCCGGTGATGGACGGAGCAGTACTATTAAAAATAACAGTACTCGAGGCCCCGGTAAATATACCGCTGTTCGACCAGTCACCCGAAACCGTTAGGGTATTGGCCCCTGAAACAGTCAGGGTCGCACCGCTGTTAATCGTCAAATTGTTACAGGTCGCTGCAGCGCTGATCATTGGGGCGTAGGTTGTTCCGGAAGGGATTACTACATTTGTAGAAGCTGAAGGAACACCATTGCACCAGTTTGAGGCAGTGTTCCAGTCCGTACTTGTTCCTCCCAACCAGGTACCTGAGTTACAACCGCCTGTGACAGTCATTGTTCCGGTAGATCCTGAAAGGAACCAGGTATCACTTTGATTCAGTGCACCTGACGCACTGCTTCCCCAGGTCCCTGAAGGCATAAATACTCCGCCCAGCGACATGGTGACTGCCGTTGATGCAAAACCCGCCGGGTCGGCCTGAGCACTTGCGGTGATGGCTAATGTTCCGCCAATCGCTGTTATGCCGGAAAACGTCTTGGTGCCGGCGTTTGAAAGACTCAGATTATTGTAAGAAATAACCGGGATTGTCTGGCCCCCTGAACCGTTAAAGTTTAAGGTGCTGGTTCCAGGGGTATAAGTGTTGGTCCCCGAAGTAAATGTTCCGGCAATACCAATTGTTCCGGTGCCGGCCAGTATCCTGATCCCTGCTCCGCTGCTGGTCAGGTTATAATAATTGAAAGCGGGGATGGTTTGTGAAACTCCCCCATTGAAGGAAACGGTATTGCCAATTGCCGTGGCTGTAATCGTAGAAATACCGGATGTGCCTCCAATATTCAGGTTCCCTGCTGTCCCCTGGGTTAAAGTCCCTGTTCCGGACAAAGCCGTCGAAGCATTGATCGTACCATTGTTGGTTAAGACAGCTGGGCTGGTAATCGTAAGTAATGTTCCTGCACTCAACGTTCCGGTAACAGCATAAGCAGCACCAGTGCCCGAGAAGGTGATAGATGGAATTAAATTGGTAGTTGCCCCGCCGATGGTTTTGGCTACACCGGTAAAAGTATGAGTCCCTGAATTGGCGCTAAAGGTTGTCGCATTATTTAAAAGGCTCCCGCCAAAATTAATTGAGGCCGCTCCGGTTTCATTCCAGGTACCGCCGGAATTAATCGTAACATCGCCGGTGAATGTCTTTGCACCGGTATTTGCAAGGGTCAGGTTTCCAGTAACCGATGTCGTTCCGGTAACTCCCAGTGTCCATGTATTCGTTGCTCCGGTAGTTAACGAAGTTCCTGATCCGATGGTAAGATTCCCTCCAACAGTTAATGCTGCTCCTGTTGTAGCGGTAGCAGTGCCGCTAAAAGTCAGGTTGCCTCCTACGGTAGTTATGGCCCCGAATGTCTCTGCACCACCACTGAGTGTAAGATTGGAATAAGAAGTTACTTTAAGCGTTTGTCCCGTTCCGGTGTAGTTTACCACATTACCTGCCGCTGTAGCAGTAAGTGTCGATATGCCTGCTGAACCTCCAATATTTAAAACTCCGGATGTACCCTGGGTTAAACCACCAGTCCCTGAAAGAGCTGTTGCCGCATTTATTGTGCCGTTATTCGTCAGCACGGCTGGGTTGGTGACCGTCAGAAGTGTTCCAACCGATAAAATCCCCGTATTGGTATAAGTGGTGCCTGTACCTGAAAAGGTTACTGATGGAATGGTATTTGTAGTTGACCCACCGATTGTTTTGGTTACACCAGTAAAGGTATGAGTACCTGAACCTGCACTATAGGTTCCGTTATTGGTCAGGTTTCCCGCAAAGCTAACTGCAGCAGCTCCGGATTCTGTTAATGTACCATTTATTATTACATTGTTGCCAAAGGCCAATGTAGCCGCAGCACTCTCGGTCAGAGAACCGCCAGTTGCAATGGTTACTGCACCTGTAAATGTTTTGGTTCCTGTTGCAGAGGAAATAGCCAGTATTCCACTGGTTCCGCCACCAACCGTAGTTGTACCGGTGACCGTTAATCCATAACCTGCGGCTGTAAAAGTTGTTCCGTCACCGATTATAAGATTGCCCCCGATAGTTAAAGCGGCAGAAGTTGTAGTTGAAGCAGTTCCGCTTATTCCGCTTAAGTTGAAATTCCCAGCTACTGATAAACCGCTAGCCGCCAAAGTTATTGCACCTGTACCCGACAGCGTCAGATTACCATAAGTGAGTCCGGTAACAGCCTGACTGGAACCATCATAATTAACTGTACTGGCAGCATTGAGCGCTCCCGAAGAGAACGCTGGCATAGTTCCACCAACATTAAATACTCCGGAGCTGGACATAGTTAACGAACCAGTTGCCGAAACATTAAAAGAACTTGCATCCAGTGTACCATTTATGGTCAGACCAAAAATAGTATTTGTGCCCGGAGTATCTACTGTAACCGTATGGTTTGCAGCAATTACAACATTGCTTCCGGCAGTAGGCACGACTCCACCTACCCATGTTGAACCAATATTCCAGAAACCGGTCTGTGCAGATGTAAAAGTTTGAACCGTTCTAAATGTAGCTATGGCACCTGACCATTGCGAGGTCGCACTTATGGTACCATTGGCTGTCGCGGTTCCGAGGGCTGAAGCATTGTAATCAAGAGCATATATGTGGGTATTATTGGTTGCTGTTCCGCTTGTTCCTCCTACCACATTCGAAAAAGAGGTAATGGTAGCGGGCAGTATAGTACCTAAGGTTGCCGTACTATTTGAAAATGCAATTGCTCCAACCCAAATCTCTGTTGCATAAGTAGTTGTTGGTGTAGTCCCGGTACTAGCAGCTGTACCACTCGCTCCGTTATTGAAAATTGATTGATCTAATGCTAATGTACCGCTGTATTCAGCGATAACAGCAGCTGCCCGAAGACTATTAGCCAAAGAAATTGTGATTCCGGTACTTGCACTTTGTACATTAGAGGCATACCAGATTTCGGTGGTGTTTCCCCCTGTATTTGTTGCCTGGGTAGCCCGTACCCAAGTTGCTCCTGCCTGTGTTATACCGTTCACTTGCGCTGCAGCAGTACCATGAGTGGTAATAAGTGCAACCATAGTGTTTCCATTCACAGGTGTTGAGGTAAGTGCGGTCATTGTTATTGAATTTCCACTATTTACGCTTCCTGTAGTGAACTGCACCCTGGTTTGAGCAAATAAATCATTACCTGCTAAAAACATTATAATCAATAATACCACCGCCTTTGCCCCTGCAAGCATTTTGCCACAATATTTCAGTTCTCTTCCCTTTGAAAATAAATGCTTTTCCCGGCCTTGGGAGTCTGAACTCATCAAATAATCTGTCTGGTAGCCAGATAGGGTGGCATTATTTTCATTTGGTGTTGAGTTGGTAAGGAGAATGGTTTTCATATCCTTGGTTTTTTGTTTTCAGTTGATTAATTAAAGGCAAAGTCCTGGTGTTCGGGGGGGCTATCGTTGGTCCTGCTACATAGTTACCGGACCTAATTTCTTTCGTTTCAGGAACGATTCAACATTGAAGAGCATGGTGAAACGAATCGTATTGGCCAGCGGATTATTGGGCACAACCGGGAGTACATAAGAGACATCGATTGCCGCAATATTGAGTTTAACCCCTACCCCAGCCGTAAAATATTTCCGGTTTCCCTTATATGGGGATTCATTAAAATAACCGGCACGGACTGCAAAAAGCTTCCGGTACCAGTATTCAGCACCGACAGAAACCGTAACCTCCTGAATCTCTTCCTTAAGACCTCCGGGGGCATCGGTAAAAGAGCTAAAAATTGAACTGATTACCGATTTACTCGAATTATTATCAGGAGTAACAACCACTGTGCCATCCGTATTGTAAGTCACTATATTGGCAGGTGTGGGTACCATCAGCTTATTCAAATCAAGCGAAAAAGAGAGAGAACTGGAATCTTTTAACTGAGTAGTGAAGGTGGTTCCCAGTTTCATATTAGCCGGTAGGAATTCTTTTGTTTTCCCCTGATCATACGATATTTTTGAACCTAAATTGGAGAAATTGGCCCCTGCAGCGATTGAATTACTTGATTCCTCGCCACCTAACCGGGTGTGATAGTAAAAAGAGACATCTGCTGCGAAAGCATTCCCTGCACTATAGGATGAGGCTCCTGCCTGAGTTCCTCCGAAACCACCGGCAAGATCTGAACGGATAAACCTCAGGGCGATTCCCCCTGAAAAATTATCGGATAACTTCCTTGAGTAACTGAAATCGAGGGCAAATTCACTCGGATTTATACTTCCCAGAGTACTTTTATTTACATCGGTCACCGTAACCGTACCCATTGAAAAAAACCGCAGGGAACCTCCAATCGCCTGGGTTGGGTCGAGCTGGTAAAACCCGGAAAGATAACCAAGATTCACGTCACTAACCAGCTGACGCAACCAGGGGGTAAAAGAGAGTGAAAATCCCCACTTATCAATTGCGAAGGCAAATTTCGAAGGGTTCATGTATTGTGAATTTGCATCCGGAGATGTGGCTGCTCCAACCTCACCCATTGCACCATGACGTGAATCAGGGGTAATCGTAAGAAACGGAACCGCCGTGGAAACCGGATTGTACCGAACCTCCTGACCGTTCGCAACATGCCGGCCAACAATCATTAAATCCAATAAAATAGAAAAAATAACGAGGATGGTTCTTAATTTCATAGTTCAGTCATTTAGAAGGTTATCATGAAGGCTGCAACACAATTTTTAATCATTTGGTTCCAAATGAAAACATTTCCTGGAAATTATTCATTTCCAAAGACATCTAAACACATGAATAGCTTAATAAGATGGATTTATTCTTTCCCAGGGAAAAGTTCTGTTCTACAATAAACACTAAATCCTGCAATCATTGA
>Ga0364859_10193_pt1 | contig 42787 bp, 30 predicted proteins | sample ExccelAu500001D3_FD_206911 | JGI IMG/M metagenome (GOLD analysis project Ga0364859, IMG submission 206911) | Enriched cells from Trout Bog Lake Hypolimnion, Wisconsin, USA - BchlTB.Aug20.5000.01 .D3 | ecosystem: Environmental > Aquatic > Freshwater > Lake > Hypolimnion/Profundal zone | place: USA... | reverse complement strand
CGGGGAATTCAGGATAACGCCGGAAACCATGGTGTTAACCGACTCGCCAAACCATCTGGCCACGCAATTCTTCGCCAACTACCTGAAGAAAAAAGGCCTCGGCGGGAGCATCACCGACATAAATACGATAGGCAAGGCCAACAGGAACATGAAGAACGCCGTTTACCTGACTTTTGATTTTAAAGGGGACCTGCCCGCTGAAGGCTATGAGATTTCGGTGACCGGCGAACATATCACGCTGAAAGGGCGGGATGCGGGTATGTTTTATGCTGTGCAAACGCTGATACAGATGATTGAGGTGAACAACCCGGGCTATGCAACAGTACCCTGTGCGGAAATAAAAGATTACCCGCGGTTCGCTTACCGGGGGATGCACCTGGATGTGGCACGGCATTTTTTCGGCGTTGACTTCGTGAAGCGCTATTTAGACCTGATGGCCTCTTACAAACTCAATAATTTTCACTGGCACCTTACGGACGATCAGGGTTGGCGCGTAGAAATAAAAAAGTATCCAAAATTAACTGAGATCGGCAGCAAGCGGGCGCAAACCAAGGTGGGCAATTTCAAGGGCAACGATTCAGACCTTTTTGATGGCACGCCCTACGAAGGCTTTTATACGCAGGACCAAATACTTGACATCGTAAATTATGCACACGACAGGTACATCAATATTGTGCCGGAAATAGATATGCCGGGGCATTCTGTGGCAGCGCTTGCGGCTTACCCGGAGCTGAGTTGCGTACCGTCGGCAACATATGAGGTCATGCAGACCTGGGGCGTTTCTGATAACGTGCTGTGCCCCTCTGAAACGACCTTCAAAATGGAAGATGATATCCTCCGCGAGATCATGGAACTCTTCCCCGGCAAGTACATCCACATAGGCGGTGACGAGTGTCCGAAAAAAGCTTGGAAAGCATCTGATTTTTGCAGGAACATGATAGCTGATTCCGGATTGCGTGATGAGAATGGGCTACAGAGCTACTTCATAGGCCGACTGGAAAAATTCATCAATTCGCAAGGGCGCAGCATTATCGGCTGGGATGAGATACTGGAAGGCGGCCTTGCCCCCAATGCCACTGTAATGAGCTGGCGTGGCGAAAAGGGCGGCATAGCGGCAGCCCAACTGGGGCACGACGTTATCATGACGCCGGGTAGTGGTGGGATGTACTTCGACCATGGCCAAAGCAAATCAACACAGGAGCCGCTGAATATCGGCGGGTTCGCACCGTTGTCCAAGACGTATGCCTACGACCCGATCCCGGATGCGCTGAACAGCGAACAAGCAAAACATGTGATAGGCGTGCAAGCTAACTTATGGACAGAATACATACCCACACCTGCTAAAGCGGAATACATGCTCTTGCCGCGTATGCTGGCATTGTCTGAAGTGGCCTGGTCGCCTAAGTCAGCTAAAGATTATAAGAATTTCCTGGAAGAAAGGATACCTAAGAACCTGGCCATGCTTGAAAGCGAAGGGTATAATTTCCGGGTACCAGAACCGGAGGGGGCAAAGGACACAACTGTGACAGGGCCGCAGTTTAAAGTAGAACTAACGCCGCTTGTAGCTGGCGCTAAGATCTATTATACCATAGATGGGTATATGCCGGGTGCCACCAGCCTGCCCTATACCCAGCCATTGCTATTCAACATTCCTGCAGGTAAGTACATGGATTTTAAATGTATGGAAATTACGCCCGGCGGCAAATCAAGTATTGCAACGGATATACGAATGGATAACACCGGGAAGTAGTTTTTGTGACGTGAGCAATCAGTGCTAATGCAAAAAAGCGACCGTGTTTTTTTGGGCGTCTGGCCATTTTCAACTTTAATTTACGCAATGCAATTCACTGATCTTGACTTGAACGGCACCTATACTTATGCCGACTACCTCAAATGGACGTTTGAGGAACGTGTGGAGCTGATCGAGGGCAAGATTTTCAAGATGAGCCCTGCACCTAATCGCTTTCATCAAAAGCTTGCAGGATATATCCACGTCCGTTTGGGTATATTTCTCGATGGAAAGGTATGCGAGGTGTACGAAGCGCCGTTCGATGTTCGCCTGCCCCGGCAATCTAAGAACGACAAAAGCATTGTCACGGTATTGCAGCCTGATGTCTGCGTAATATGCGACCCTACGAAATTGGACAGTCGCGGATGCATTGGGGCGCCGGATATTGTAGTGGAGGTATTGAGCCCCGGAAATAATGCTAAAGAACTGAAAAAGAAATACACGATATATGAAGAATCCGGCGTTAAAGAGTACTGGGTGGTAAGTCCACAGGATCAATGGATGCGCGTCCATACATTGGTCAATGATAAGTACTCCGAATCACCCTATCTTTTGGCGGGCGACGTCTTTCATTCCACTGCGCTGCCTGGGTTTTCGCTCGATATTTCTGCTTTGTTCCGGGGGATTTCAGCCGGTTGACATTCTAAGTTGCGGCTACATTTCCAGCCATACATCCCCGTTCACCGGATGTCCTACGCAGGTAAGCACCTTGCCGTTTTTTATGTCGCTATCCATAAGCACTTCATTATACGAGAGCCACACCTTCCCCTGTGTGCACAGTGCCACGCAACTGCCGCACCGGCCTACCTCACAACTGTAAGGCAAACTTAACCCAGCGCGCTTTGCCGCAGCAAGGATGCTCTCCGGGAAATTGACCGGGAAATCCGATTCAGCACCGTTGTATTTTAGGTGCACCAGATGGGTTGCCTTATCAGGAGGTTCGGTTTTGATCACCGGCCGGTCGCTGCCGTTAAAATTTTCCTTTCTTATTTGTGGTCCTTTAATCCCCATTTCTTCAAGAGAGATGATCACCATACGCATATATGCAAATGGGCCGCACAAATAAAAGAGCAGTTTATCGGGAGGGAACCGGGCATACTCTTTCAGTATTTTAGGCATCAATTCCTTGCTGAGCCGGGCGCGGGAAAGATTGAAGGACGAACTATAGAGAAACTCAATGAAAACGCGATCTGGATGGGCTGCTGCCAGAGCATTCAGTTCATCGTAAAACAAGACATCTTCCCGTGAGCGGTTGCTATAGATGAGCGCTATTTGTTTGTCCGTTTCGGTAAGCAACAATGTCCTGATCAGGGAAAATACCGGCGTAATACCAATGCCAGCAGCAAAAAAGAAAAACTGCGCCACAGCGCCCCCTTTTTCAGGTAATGTAAAAAGTCCGGCAACGCCGGTGATTTGCAAACGGTCCCCAACGTTTGCTTTGTCGGCAAGCAAGCGGGAGTAAGCCCCATTTTCTATGCGTTTTACAGTAATGGCGAGCGGCTCATTTAGTGCAGCGCATGATGAGATTGAAAAGGACCTTCTTTCCTCTCGCCCATGGTGAGAGAACACAAATGTGATGAACTGCCCTGCCTGATAAGGAATAGCGCTGCCGTCTTCATATTGGAGCACAAAGGTTTTAACGCCCGGTGTTTCCTGGCGTATAGCATTAATGACCACTGTTCGATATGCCTGATGTTCCACATCCATCTAATGGTGCGAAAATAAAATTAATTAAACAGATAATACAGATAGCGTAAATTTGCAACCGTGAACGATTTTTCATCTGAAATATTTTATAAGACCGCTCGCAGCGGGGGCAGTGGCGGCCAAAACGTAAACAAGGTGGAAACACAGGCCGAAGCGTTATGGGACGTTGCTGCATCTCGTTTTTTTACCCACGAAGAAAAGGAACTGATCCTTGAAAGACTGAAGACGAAGATCAATAAGGATGGCCTGCTTGCCATAAAATGCAGTGAAACGCGGTCGCAATTAGAGAACAAGCAAATTGCGCAGCAAAAAATGGCAGAAGCCGTGGCCAAAAGCCTTGTGACGCCCAAAAAACGTAGAGCAACCAAACCGTCTAAGGCCGCAAAGGAAAAAAGACTGGACGGAAAGAAAAAAGAATCCCTGAAAAAGGAAATGAGAAGGACGCCGGGAATGGAGGGGTAAGGAAGTTTGTAAGTTCGCGTTGTGCTCTTTCAATGTCGCCATTATCTGTCCGGAAACGGAGCGTGATCCTCTAGAAGAAATGGATGTACTGATACATCCACTAAAGCAGGAACAGATCATAGTCCTGAACGCCCCTCGTATCTGCAACTAATATTAAAGAAGCTCCGTACACCTTTACTTTTCGCTAACCATTGACGAAAAAGGGTTGCGGAGATTTTCGTAATCTATCAGATCCACTTTTACGCTACCCACCGCTATCGGGCTATCTACACGCAGGGGCAGATGGTTTTCGTCATCGCTCACCCATATTGTCATTTTCTCGCCGCCGCTGAATATTGTTCCTTCTATCAGTAACGGCGCAATTTTAATTGCGTTATACACGCCCATTTTTGTCTTTATCTGCTCCTTGCCTATATATTTTATATAGAGGTTGTAGACCTTGTCGTCCAGAAACATATCAAACGGTATTTTATCTCCCGGCTTATATTTATTGTAATCTATATTGCGGGCGTAAAATATGGCTGAGAGCACGTCCTGCGTGCACTTGGGTATCTTGTAAAGGGAGTCATGTGAGGTGGCCTGCCCTTTGCGGTGATTAAAAGATACATCCTGCTTGAATTTGATCGACCCCTCCCGCACATCGCGCGTAAACCTGATCGGCAGCATTGACTCCTTGTCTATGTAAGTATCATATTTGTCATTCACCTTAAAGAACCACTCATAAGATTTTGCAGTTTTACCATCGCCTTTTATATGAAATACTTTGTGGCCATCCATCGTTTCCGACTTGACATTAAATTGCGCGTTCCCTGCGTTTATCCATACAAAGTTGAGGTTATAAAAAACCTTGAACGTTAGCTTTTCCCCATCTTTGAAACTGGTATTCCGCGCAGAACAAAAATCATTCTGTGCAAATACTGTCAGCGAAGACATCAATAAGGCTGCAACAAAAACTACTTTTTTCATTTTAAGATTTTTAACTGCTCATTTTGTTTTCCCAATCCCTTCCATGCTATCGTAGAATTTTCATTCTTATGATCAATATACTGCCAATTATGGAGGGTATGATCAGGTTCAGCAACCACAAGCCTACTGAAGCGGCTAAAATACCCATTACATTTGAAGAAAAAGGCTGAAAAAGAAAAAGGCTGACCTTACCTCTGATCCCCAACTCCGTAAGTGCTATGGACGGGATCACGGCCATGATCCAGAAAAAAAGTGACGCCAGACAAAAACCGGCTACCATAGGCACCTCCACATTCATGTATCTTAGTAAAAGCAAAAACTGTGCCGTAAAAATACCGAACCTTAACAGGGAGATGCCCAGTACCAATAATTGCTGCCGCATGCCCACCCTTTGGAGCAGCCGGGCGTAAGTGACAAACTTGCCTAACCAGCTTACGCGCCCTAAAACAGCAAGCAAGTCTTCAAACCGCCAATAGGCAGCGACCATCAGTATATTGACAACCAGACACGCTACCAATGCAACCTTGGGCGCGTAATACCCAAAAAGCCCCTGGGTCGTGGCTACCGGCATACCCTGCGGCATGAAGAAATTGTAATAAATCAGGCCCGCCAAGCCAAATATATAAACCGCAGACAATTGCGAGATCACACCCAACACCGAAACATTGATGTACCTGAATGTATTGCCCTTGCCAAGATAAAGGATCCTGCCCGGGTATTCTCCCACCCGGTTAGGGGTGATGATGGAGAATGCAACGCCTGCCAGGTAACTGGAAAATGCCCTGGAGTATGCGACCGGTCCCACAGAGCGCGACAGCAGGAACCATTTACAGCCCTCTAGTGACGTATTTACGAACATCAACCCCACACAAAGGACCAAAAACCACGCATTACCGGTTAATTCCCAGTTGGGCATAGAGGTATACTGCTTCATCACCTGCCCATAGATACTCCATAGAAGGAAAAACGAAATAGCTCCGCCAACGGTGTAATTAAGCCATATTTTGGTATTTTTGTGCAAGATAATTTTACCTTTTTTTGAAAGAAAGCCAGATCATCCTCGGAATAGACCCCGGCACCTTAGTAATGGGGTACGGCCTCATATCTGTAAACAAAAGTAGCGTATCATTGGTAGAAATGGGTGTGTTGCAGCTTTCTAAGCATAAAGATCATGCAGAACGGCTGCGGCTGATCTTTAAAAAGATGGAAAGCCTGATAAAAATACACCAGCCTGGCGCCATAGCCATTGAAGCACCCTTCTTTGGGAAAAACGTACAAAGCATGCTAAAACTGGGCCGTGCGCAGGGCGTGGCCATTGCAGCAGCCATGATGGCCGGGCATCATGCTGCTGAATATGCACCCCGAAAAATAAAACAGTCTATCACCGGCCGGGGCACTGCTACAAAGGAGCAAGTATGGACAATGCTGCGGCATATCCTCAAAATCGAGGAAGAAAACCTCCGTTTTCTGGATGCAGCAGACGCTGTAGCCGTGGCACTCTGCCACCATTACCAACATAAAACGGCGGAAATCAAAAGCGCCGCCGCGCCGAAGAAAAAGAAGAAGGACGCAAACAGTTGGGCGTCGTTTATTGCTCAGAACCCGGAAAGAATAAAATAAGGTTTGCTTTAATTTTAAATAATTTTACTGTTACTTTACCGTTGACAATAGAAATACTATATTAGCAGGTGGATTTCCAAAACAGATTTACTCTTAATTAAATTATGTCGCAGCCAAAAGTAAAAATACTATTAGTGGAAGACGACCCGGTGCTGGGGTATGTGGTCAAAGACTTTTTGCAAAAACAGCAGTTTGACGTCACCCATTGCACAGATGGGGACGTTGCCTGGCATCAGTTTATGAAAAACATATACGACATCTGCCTGCTTGATGTGATGCTTCCGGGCAAAAAAGACGGCATGGAACTGGCCAACAACATCCGGAAGAAAAATGAAAATATACCTATTATCATGATCACCTCAAAGAGCCTTGATAATGATAAAATACTTGGTTTCGAGAGTGGCGCCGATGATTATGTGACAAAGCCCTATAACCTGCAGGAATTGCTTTTGAGAATACAGGTGTTCCTGAAGCGAAGTAAGAAAAAAGAAGATCCCGGCCCGGCCTCTTTTATGCTCGGCGACCTGAATTTTGATTATACCAACCTCAGCCTCGGCAACGAAAAAGTAGAATACCAGCTCACACAGCGCGAAGCCGACCTCATCCGTTATTTATGCCTCAATGCGAACCGGGTACTAAAGCGCGACGAAATACTGATCAGCGTATGGGGTAAGGATGACTACTTTCTGGGCCGCAGCATGGATGTGTTTATTACCAAGATCCGGAAATACCTTAAGGCCCAGACCGTAGTAAAACTGCAGACCATACACGGTATAGGTTTTAAGTTCATTTATAATCCGTAAAGGGAGTTGCGATAAACTCTTTCTTTTTTTGGTTTAATTGCTTTTTTCGGGTACGCGTGGCAGGAAATTTTCGCCGGTTACCACGCTTTTACTTGTTTTAACTTCAAGTTCCAGTCTTGCATTTTTTGGCACAGCTCCGCCGTTCTTGCCGGCCTCGGCGTTTTGGCGCACTCCCTTAACCTGTTCGCTTTCATACAATTCGAGAGGGTTGATAAAAATCAGATTAAACGATTGTGACCGGGCATGTCCGGGCTTTTACAAAGCAGGTAAATAGGGCTTGCTAAGCAACCACCCAATCGGTATCTGTCTTAACTTTCGGGTTAAGAAAAGTTATTTGGATGCAAGGAAAAAGCCACAAAAGTCCTAAAAAGCTTGCAGCAAAGCCGGCATATGTCAGCCCGAACCAACTTACGCTGATCGGGTTTGAGACCCCGTTCGTCAATCAGCTCAGCAAAGATAACCGCTGGGTGAAGATGGCGCAAGCCATACCATGGGATAAGATTGTTCCATATTATGATCAGTTGTTTTCGAGTAGTGAGGGCAGGGTTCCTATCAGTGGCCGGGTCATAATCGGTGCAATGATCATCAAGCATCTTGAAGACCTTACGGACCGGGCGACGATATTGCATATTCAGGAAAACATGTTCATGCAGTATTTTCTGGGCTACAGCAGTTTTACCAATGAAGCACCCTTTACCGCGCCGCTGTTTGTAGCTATACGAAAGCGAATGAGCCTGGAGTTGACTACAAAAATAAGCGAAGTGATCGCCCTTCATTGCATGGAGGAGCCGGAAGAACCTTCTGACCCAGACCCACCAGAAAGCACTTCTGTGTCTGAGACTGAGGAGCATGAGATTGCTGCATCAACCGGGGCAGTACCTGTCATTGCAGACCCGCCGCCGCAGGGGAAACTGATCATTGATGCCACGGTAGCCCCGCAAAACATCACATTTCCTACAGACTTGAAACTGCTATGTGCAGCACGATGTAAAAGCGAACAGCTCATAGACCTGCTGTACGATCCGGCTCTTCATGGCTCCGTCAAGCCACGTACCTATCGCAATATTGCGCAGAAATTGTTCCTCAATACTGCCAAAAAGAAAATGAAGTCCAACAAGGAACTATACAAATCCAACGGCAGGCAACTGCGTTTCCTTCGCAGGAACCTCAAGCATATTGAAACGCTCTTAGGTGCCTATAGCTCTTTTCCATTAACGCCTAAAGAACAAAAATATCTGCTGGTGCTCCATACAGTGTATGAGCAACAGGAGCAAATGCACCGGACCCATACCAAGAGTATACCGCACAGGGTCGTGAACATTCACCAGCCACATGTGCGCCCGATTGTTCGCGGTAAAGACAAAGCAAAAGTTGAATTTGGAAGTAAACTGCAGGTGAGCCTTGTAGGTGGTTTTACGTTCATTGACCGGTTGAGCTGGGAGGCGTTCAACGAGGGACAGTGCCTACTGGAATCTGTAGAAAGTTACAAACGGCGGTTTGGTTATTACCCCAAAGAGGTGCTGGCCGACCAGATATATTGTAACCGGGAGAACCGACGATGCATGAAAGAAAAAGGCATCAGGTTGGTGGCTAAACCACTGGGCAGACCTGCTGCGGGGGCAGTGGCAGTCCACCTAAGACCCGGAGAACGCAACCCGATAGAAGGTAAATTTGGGCAGGCCAAACTCGCCTACGGGCTTGATTGCATCAGGGCTAAGCTCAAAGAGACCTCCGAATCATGGATTGCATGTATAGCTTTAGTGCTAAACCTCGTCAAATTAACGAGGCAGGCACTTCTTTCCCTGTACTTGCACCTGGAGACCATCATCCTGTGGGGAATGGCGCTTCAAAAACGGCTTCAGGCAACAGTAGTCTGCTCGTGAGTTATTTAGCAAGCCCTAAATAGGCTGGATAATCGGTAAAAATTTACTTGAAAAAAATTGCATCAAGCATTAGTTGTCTCAATGAAGACATTATGCATGGTTTGTCGTTTACTTTAGAAAATGACTGTAAGCCGACTATAAAATCCTCAATTACGACCCGCCGCTGACGTATTACTGCTACTCATGTCTACTGCAATTGCCGATCTTGTTGAGTCATGAATAATGCAGAATAAATCTAAAAATAAATTGCAAGGGAGTATCTAAAGGTTACTAAATAGACATACAATACTATGCTTAAAAACAATAAACAGCTAGATGACAAATTTATCCTAAAGAGTTTATGAAATGTTCTAAATCCATAAATTGTGAACATAGCCCAACATTTAATTAACGGCCAAACTAAAAAATGTGTAAATAATGCAATGGCATAAATACAATAATATAAATATGATTTGTTGTAGTGAATACTTGCACTGATACCCATTGACACGTACATACTATGCATGTACATTCTTAATATGTTTATCAGCATTATAAAAACAACGACATAAGGAAGGCATATATGCGTATATTTTATTAACTTATATTCCATGCATAATATTTTACGGTTTTGTCCACTTACCATATCACCCGATGCCAGCGGAAATGAATAAAAGATCCCAGTTATATATAGAGTTATCGTGTGCCTGAATTCACCAGAATGGGGCCTTACATCCACCTAATCCCAACGAATTCAAAAAAAAGTTAGCACCTGAAATATTGTCCTCCTGATCTATGGAAATTCCAGAGCTATACCAATCAATTAACTTAAAACAGCACCTTCGCCTTGCCAAGTAAACCCGTCTATAGCAAAGGGGCGCCTCTCCTACCCCTTCACCCACTTCCCTATATACGGCATGCGGCTGATCTCCTTTTTCTCAACGGTGAAAATAAACCTCAGGTAGATGAACAACAGGAACGCGCCTACCGGCAGGTGCACCCATAGCAGCGGCGTGAGCGCACATACCCCCCTGAATACGAAGTAAAAGATCAGCATGATCACAAAGAAGCCGGTAAGCTTCTTTGTGGCATAGGGAACGGGATATGCCTTCTGGCCCCAGACGTAGGAGATCACCATCATGCTCGCATAGCACAGCAGTGTGGCCCATGCGCAAGCCATATAGCTGAAGCGCGGGATGAAGATGTAATTCACGGCTATTGTGATCAGCGACCCTATTATAGTTATTGTTGCACCCGCCATAGTGCGGTTGGCTATTTTATACCAGATGGCGAGGCTGTAGTAAACCCCGATGCACATATTGGCGATCAGCAATATGGGCACCACTTTAAGCCCTGCCCACATGACATGGTTGGTGATAAAGTATTTCCACACGTCCAGGAACAGGGTCACGAACAGGAACATAACACATATTGTAATGACAAAAAACTTCATCACCCGCGCATAGGTTTTCTGCGCCCCTTCGCCCTTAGACTGCTGGAAGAAAAATGGCTCCGCGCCCATGCGGAATGCCTGCACGAACAGCGTAATAAGTATGGACAGCTTGTAACACGCCGAGTATATACCCACCTCGGCCTTCTGCGCCATTTCCGTAGGCGCGCTCGACCACCAGCTCAGCATCACCCTATCGAATGTCTCGTTGATAACGCCGCCGAAGCCAACGATAATGAGCGGTATCGAGTACACGATCATTTCCCTAAGCAACTTATTGTCCCACTCAAAACGCACGCTGAGCAACTCCCTGGCGAGCAGCAGCAATGTCACCGCTGAGGCCACCAGGTTTGCCAGTATCACGTACCCGGCGCCCAGGTTGGGGTCATACATCCGCGCCATTAACCCAGCCGGATGGGCCTTGGCCATGTGCGGCAAAAAAGTATAGAAAAAAACCGTGAGGCCGATGTTCACCATGATGCCGGTGATGGTGATGAACACATATTTCCGTGGCCTTCCCGCGTTGCGCAATTTGGCAAACGGCAGCCGGGACAAGGTATCTAAAGATATGATCAGCGCAGACCAGGTGACAAATTGCGGATGGTCTTCCAACCGCAGAAAAGTAGCGATGGGTAGCCGCCAGAATATCAGCAGGGCGCAAAATATAAATGTGGTGCACAGCAGCGACAGACTGCCTATGTTGAACACGTGATCTTCGTTATTCACCTTATTGCTGAACCTGAAAAACGTGGTCTCCATGCCATACATAAAGATCACATTCATGAACGGGATAGCAGAATACACCAGGTTCATTTCCCCATATATAGACGCCGTGAGGTAGAAGGTAAGGTAGGGGGTGAGCAGGTAATTCAAAAAACGGGAGAATATGGAGCTGACGCCATACCATGCAGTTTGCCCCGCTAGCTTTTTTATAGACACGCCTGAAAATTAATAAGAAAAAATTGGATAGCAAGTGAGGGCCGGCAAAAACGTTTATTACCCTCTTCAAAAGTAACACGCAAACTTAATGCATTAGCGGAAAACCAAAACTAAAAATCCCGTCTTTTATGAGAATTTTAGAATAATGATTATATTTAAAGGTTAAATAACACGTAAAATCATGAAGCGGATCACACTCCTGGCAATATGTTTATGTGCTGCAAGCGCGCTCCAGGCGCAAAAACAGGCACCTAAAAAGGTCAATAGCACTGCTGCCCATCGCGCTAAAAACAGAACGGCTATTGGCGGCTTTATCCTGGATAACCGGCGCCAGCCAATACCCGGCGTGGAAGCGTTTGTTTACCGCGCTGATTCCACCATTGCCGCTTCCGGGTACACGGACTCCATGGGCCATTATGAGACCAATGCGGTACTGCCTGGTAAGTACGATATGAAGATCGTCTATCCGTCGGACGTCATGGCTTCGGTTACCGGCGTGGTCGTAAAAAAAGGGATCACAAACATCAGCATCACGATGGCCTCGCCGCCCCAGGATACGCTGATCCTCTTTTATGAACTGCAGCCTAAGCCTGTGGAAAAACCGAAGCCAGCCACAAAGAAGAAATAACCACTTACGATAAGCGCTGCCGTTTCATGGAGACATGAAAATAGCAAACCTATCCTCCATCCCTCCCCAAAAAAGACAAAGCGCCATTAAGGCGCCCTGTAACTATCTTTATCCCTTCACTTATTATCTGAACGTATTCTGTGGGTTTACGTTATCCTCAAAGCGTGGGCACATGATCGGGTCGCGTGGGTTCTTACGGTGTTCCGTCATGCCGCGCACATACAATGTTATTTCAGTAGCGCTGGCGCCAGATGTGCCTGTTGCAAGGCTTGAATTTGTTACGTCATACGAGAAACCCACTGACACATTCTTGTAGTCGAGCTTTACGGTTGGGATGATGGCATCCTGTACGCGATAAAATGCCCCGAAGCTGAATGCGAATATACTTGGCACTCCCGGCTGTATGGCATGGTAGGTAAACAAGCCGCCAAACAACACTTCCTGGTAGGGCTGCTCAAAGCTGTAATTACCCATGACCTGCAACCCGAACTGGCTGGTGAACGGAAGATTAAGGCCGAAACTTCCTTCCCATTTCATCGGCAATTTCACATCGCCGCCGCCCAGCCCACCAGACAAGGTTTCTGTGGGTTCGTTGAGGTGATAAGCTGCTGCGCCGAGGTAGTAATTAAAACGTCCATCATGATCCAGTGAGCTATTGAGGCTCACGCCTGCGCCTACATCATAATTATTTGAGCTTTTGAAGGTTGCCACTTCCCCAGTAGGATTGTTGGCGTTGAAACTACCATTTTGATACTGGCTGCTAAAGGTCATTTCGCCCATATCTACGGAGCGGTTGAGGAAGCCCCCTGTAAGCCCTACGGATAAATATGTATTATGCTGGTCATCAAGGGCCTTGTTATAAGCCACGGAGCCATATACTTGCGTGCTTGCAAAATTTATAGCACCAGCCATATCATAAGTAAATAGCGCACCGAAACTCAGGTAATCGCCGGTATTCCGGTCCACAAGTATCTTATATTCACCTGAAGCCATTACTGTGTTAAAAGGATTGGCCACAGAAGCCCATTGTGACCGGTAGTCGACACCATACCTGTAGTCGCCGGTAAAAATACCGGTGAGTGCGGGATTCTCCAGTATGGAATTGACATAGAACTGGGAAAAGTGAATATCCTGCGCCCTACCGCTAACGCTTGCCATAAGCGCCAGGCCTGCTGAAAATATCGTAATGTATCTCTTCATTTTAATAATTATTGAAACTGATCACTTTACCGCACCAACGAAATAGTACCTGTATACGAATAGGTTTGTCCTAGTTCACAGACGACTGTAACTACATAATCAAATACATCCGGTTCCAGCACCACACCCTTGTATGTTCCATCCCAGCCGTAGCCCGGCATATCAGGCGGTATATTATTCGCCTGGAATACCAGTTGCCCCCATCGGTTATATATACTCATGCGGGTAATGGTCGTAATGCCCTTAGCGCTCACGTAGAAGAGGTCATTGGCACCATCGCCATTTGGCGTGAATGTGTTAGGTATAAACACCTCCGAACTATTACATGCAATATTGATGGTAACGGTATCATAAGAAATACACCCGTGATTGGAGGTTACCTTCACCGTGTAGGTGGTATTCACAGACGGCGTCACTATTGGGTTGGGGCAGGTATCACAAGACACAGAAATACCCGGCGTCCACAAATAGCTTTCTGCGGTATCCACTGTCACCGTTGTATTCAGTTGCACTGCCGTACCCGCAACCTGCAAGGCCCCTACAGGGTTCTGTGAGATGGATATTACCGGGAATGAATCAACCGTGATCAACACTGGTATAGTATCCGTGAAGCAGGCATTTTCGGTAATGATCACCTTATACAACGTAGTAGTATCGGGCGTGGCTATCGGATCTTCCAGTTCCGGATTGTTAAGGCCTGTTGCCGGTATCCATAAATAAGATGGCACATCCAAGTTGCCGCTTACGCTATGGCTATATGCATTAAGCTGTGTGCTTGATCCCAGGCAAATGATCGTATCGTCGCCCGCACGGTTGTAGTTGGTGTCCAGCACAGACACCCGTACGCTGAGGGAATCGCGGCAACCGAATTTCGACGTTCCATAGAGCTCATAAATGAAGTTGGAAGTATCGGTCGCAAATGGATTGCTACATGTGTCGCAAGACAGGAAATATGGAGGCGTCCAAACGTAGGAATAAGCCCCGAATGCCAGCAATTGTTTTGGCGTGCCACGGCACACGATCACGGGATTTTCATTACCAGCTATAGTAAGGTTGGGCAATGGGTTAACCGTTACCTTGAATTCCACCGAGTCGCGGCAGCCATACGCATCTATTGCCGTCGCTGTGTAATTGGTTGTGGTATCAGGGCAGGCGACAACAGTATCGGCACGCACCCCTGACAAGGCAACAGCCGGCTTCCACGCAAAATAAGTAAGGTTGCGGCCAGACGCCATCAGTGTATCGCAGGTACCGGCACAAATACTATCCTTGCCCACTATCTTTATAAACCGTAGCAAGGAGTCTACCTGTACAGTTATAGTTGTATCTGATATACATCCAAATTCGACGGACGTAGCCGTCACTGTATATACTGTTGTCACGGTCGGCGTCACAATTGGCTTTGTTGGCCCAAGTGGCACAAGGGACAACGCATAAGGTGGCGCCCACGTGAAGCTGGATGGAGGCACGCTGGATGTAAACAATGTGTCTGCGCCACCGATACATATTTCATGCACCGGCCGTATTGTTATGGAAGGATGAGGCTGCACTGTGACAAGCTGTGTGACATAGCACCCCGTAGGCATGGTATAGGTAATCACAGCCGACCCGAGGGTCACGCCCGTGGCTACGCCAGATGAAGTAATGGTGGTGACCGCAGTATTACTGCTGCTCCATGTTCCCCCAAGCGTGGCATCCCTCAGTATCGTTGTTTGGTTAAGGCACATATATGAAGTGCCGGTAATCGCCGAGGGCAATGGATATACGGTATCAATGGCTGTGGTGTAACAACCTGTGTTAGATATTGTATAGGTGATGGTGAATGTACCACCGCTCACGCCTGTGACAAGTCCGTTACTGAAGCTCACGATGCCCACGCCAGGATTATTGCCGGTCCACACCCCACCGGTGGAGTCGTCAAAAACAGTATCCATCGATCCCTGGCACACGGGTACGTTCCCGTAAATAGGCCCGGGAAGCGGGTTAACAGTAACCGTAACCATAGCCGGGCACATAGAAGTAGTGACGTAAGTAATATTTGTGGTCCCCAGCGCAATGCTGGTGAAAACCCCGGATGCCGGGTCTATTGTTCCCACCGCAGGATTATCATTGCTCCACGTACCACCCGGAGGGGCGTCAGTGTAAGTAGCAGAGAACCCAAGACATACGCCGCCGGGGCCATTAATGACCCCAACAGGGTCAATGGTCACGGTATCTGCAACATAGCAGCCCCCGAAAGAATAACTGATGATTGCCGTTCCGGCATTTACGCCGGTTAACAAACCAGATACGGGATTTATAGAAGCAACGAAAGGAGATGAACTGATCCACGTACCACCCGGCACACCATCTGTGTACGTTACGCTATTTGCCGTTCCTTCGCACAGCGAATCCACTGTTCCGCCTATTGGGTCTGGTAGTGGGTTCACAGTTAGTGAGAAACCAGTTGCGCAGCCGTTACCCAGATAATAAAAAATGGATGAAGTACCGGTCGATATCCCGTATATCTCTGCGGAGTCCGTGCCTATTGGCAACAAAGAATCGATCGCAGAGCCACCGGTATTTACCCAGGTCCCGAAGGCTGTATTGACGGTAACCAAGAAACTATCGCCAACGCACACTGCAGGGTAAAAAGCTGTTAAGGACGGCGCCGTATCCACCACCATAAAATGAGTAGCCATACACCCGTCAGGGGCAGTATAGGTGATAATGGCCGTACCCACGAGGGCCCCAATCGCTGTGGCGCTGTCGGTGTACCCGCTGAGGCCTATCACGTTAATTACAGCAACATTACTACTGGTCCATATACCGCCGGAGTTGTCATTAGGAATTGTATCCTGCAGCCAATAGGCTGTACGTGAACACACAGTATCCGGTCCGGTGATCGGCCCAGCCGCAAGAACGTTCAAAGGTTCTTGTTGTGAACAAGTCCCCAGGGTATAGGTAATAAGAACGCCACCCGCAACGCCAGAGTAGGTGGTGACAATCCCAGACAGGGAGCCAATACTGGCGATCCCGGGGTCGCTTGAGGTCCAAATCCCGCCGGTTGTTCCGCTATCCACAAGGGTACCGACGGCACCGGCACATAAACTGAGTATTGGAAATCCGCCGGGAACTGGAGTCACATGTATCGATGAAGTAGTTGAACAACCATTCACAGAATAGGTTGCAGTGGCATAGCCGGTATCTATACCGTAGACATGTGCCGTGTCGCCCGTGACGTAAAGAGTATCGACCGAAAAAGGATTTGTCACCCAGCTACCACCGGCCATGGAATCAGTTAAATTAGTGGTACTGCCCACACAAAACGCCAAGCTGCCGTTGATGGGGGGTGGTGTAGAATCAACCATAACCGGAACAGTTACGTAACAGCCGCTGGGGTTGGTGTAAGTAACAATTGCCGTTCCCGGCGACAAACCGTCTAGTGACCCCGACGGATCTACATAGGCAACCATGCGGTTACTGATGCTCCACCCGTTATACCCAATACCATAAAAGGTACTCGTCAGTGGGCTGGCACTGCCCGCACACACGGTGTCCCTACCTGTAATAGCAGCCGGCAAAGAATCTACGGTCACTATATAAGTTTGTACACATCCCGCACCTGTCTGGAAGGTAATGATGGTAGTACCCGCCCTCACACCGTTCACGATACCCGAACTACTGCCAATATTTGCCACAGCGGTGTTACTGCTACTCCATTGAGGACCCACACTCGCCGAATCATCGACCAAGGTAATTGACGAGCCTGCACATACACTATCCGGACCGGTTATAGGCCCCGGTATCCCGTTCACGCTGATCACGGTAGTAACCTCGCAACCCGTTGGTAAAATATAAGTAATAATAGAAGTACCCTGGCTGACGCCGGAGATGGTACCCGTAGTAGCATTGATGCCGGCCACAAGGCTATTGCTGGAGATCCATGAGCCGCCTGTAGTGGCATCGCTGTCTGAAGTCGTTTGCCCAACGCAAAGGCCGTTGATACCAGGCCCGGTAATAGGCGCGGGCAAGGGGTTTACATCAATACGTGTAGTATCCCAGCAGCCTGTGAGGCTTATGGTATAGCTTATGGTGGCAGAACCGGCGCCAACGCCAAAGACATCGCCGGTCGCTGTGCCTACTGAGGCTGCCAGGATATTGGTGCTCGTCCACTCCCCTCCTGAAATATTCGCCACATAGCCGGTGGACGAACCCTGGCATATTGTTTTATCACGGGTAGTAATAACGGGGTTAGGATTTACCGTGATAGAATCGAGCAAAGAACATCCGGCGGGGTCGTGATAAATGATTGCGCCAATACCTGAGTTAGTGGCATAAACCAACGCCCTGCCCGTGCCAATGCTAACGATGTCGACAAACCGGGCTTCCCAACTCGTAGTCCCACCTCCATCTACGTCTGTCACTATCTCAGAATCGTTAGGGCACAAATTGTGTACACCTACTATGGGATGTACGGTTGCCGCAGGGACAGTGATCGGGTATGTTGCCGAGCAACTGCCGACTGTGTACGTTAAAGTAACCGTACCGGGGGCAATACCGGTGGCGATACCCGTGAGCGACCCCACGGTCGCAATCGAGGTATTACTGCTGGTCCAGATACCACCAGCAGTCGTGTCAGTCATAGGGTACGTGTACCCACGGCATACATTGCTACCCGTGATGGGCGTGATAGAACCAATTGTATTTACCGGCACAGTACCCATTGTGCTGGTACAGCCCGTGGTAGGGTTGGTTGCGGAAATTACATAATTGCATGGGGTACAAAACGTACCAAAATCAAGGGCGCCGCCCGAACCTGCTACAGTGGCTACGACTGTAGTGCCACAATAGACGTTGTAGGTAGCGCTCGCATCAGAACCGCTCAACCCAATAATAGGGCAGGAAGTGCCAATACAGAAAGAACCACCACCAGTAGTAGGGTAAACGGTGGGCAGCGGGTTCACAGTAACGGTAACACTGCCCGTCATAGCGGCGGCGCACGGCGTTCCGAAATTAACCACGGCTGTATATGTGCCTGTAGCAGACTGAGCGCCAAAATTCAGGGAGCCGCCGGTGCCAGATACTGTGCTTACAAGTGTGGTGCCATTCAATACGAGGTTGTAAACGGCCCCGATATCAGAACCAGATAAAGCGATCACCGAACCCGCGCCGCCGGCACAAAAGCCGCCGCCGCCCGTGATGGTATGAGCTGTTGGGGCGCCGCCAATGGCCAAATCGCCAAAATCGGTAGTTACGGGCGTTACGCCGGCAATGCCGGTTTCAGTCGCTGCAAAAATAAACCCGGAAACGGCCGTGGTAGTAAGTGGTTGTATCTGGATGCCGGAGACAACTATGGAGTCAAGAACGGCTGTTGTACCTATTGTAAATGTTATATTCAGATTGCCAGCAACATACGAAATCGCCGGAGCTACTGTAAAATCTGTCCCAATTCCCGTTATCGTAGGTGTAGACCCGGTACAGAACTGCCAGCCCGCCGGGGGCGACAAGGTGAGGCCATCAGCGCCAATGGCAAAATCGCCAGGCGTAGTTTCTGCAATGATCATACTGCCAAGGCCGGTACATGAAGGTGAAGTGCCGGTAACTGCCGTTTGTGCGCATACATCTAAGTCAGAAACCTTAGTTATAGAAACCTGGGCATACCCTGAAAATCCAAGGCAGCACAGCAAGGCCACGATGAAAACTATTTTCACCGCATCCATGCGTGTTTTATACCGGGTGATAGAAGTGAATAGGAATTGTAAAGAAAATTTTTTCATAAGCCAAGCCTTAAAATTTATTATCAATTTCTTTCCAAACGGGAGGTAAACATACTAAAAATAACATTCCCGATGGAAAATTAAGATTATTTTTTAACAAAACAAGCTTTAACCCAAAATCCATTATGAGTTACAACACGCTACATTCATGGGCCAATAAACTATTGGTCCATAAATCAGGCAGTGGTTGGTAAATATACATTTCTTTTCGCGGGAAGCAAATTATCCCTCCTGGTTTGGGATTAAACCTGATGTTTTGCAATCCTTGGGTTTGCAAATTACCAACATTTAGCCCATGCAAGCCGTCCCTTGTTTGAGTCCGTTCTTGTTTGGTATCGTTTTGTTGGGATGGGCTTTTTTTTTCTGCGGCCAACATTTATTTTCGGCCGGACAAGCAGCTTTTGTCTGCTCATTGAAAAAATTCGACAAATAGAAAATATAATGAATATACATAAGCAACTGATCGCTAAACACATATTAGTATATACTACCTGTATATTGCCAATAGTTGATATTCTGCCGAAAATCCGGTATTTTTCCAGAGTGCTTTTTTTATAATTTATTAAAATATCCGGGGGAAAATGGGCCGTTTTCTAAAAAAAATAATTAAATTTGAAGACCTAATATTACCTAACTCCTTTTCAAATTGCTTACCTATGTCAAAATTTCTATCTTTAGCGCTGTCCATAGCCCTTATCCTATGCGGCGCAATTTCCCACGCACAGTCTGTCAGCATCATTAATACCGTGGCCGGAAATGGTATCACGGGTTATACCGGCGACGGCGGGCCGGCAGTAAACGCCGAAATTGCGGGGGCTGCCGTTGCGCTGGATGCATCAGGCAACTTATACATCGCTGACGCCGGTAATAATTGCATCCGTAAGGTGAATGCGGCAGGCATCATCTCTACTATTGCCGGCACTGGCACGCCTGGGTCAAGCGGCGATGGAGGACCGGCGGTCGCCGCCGAGTTGAACAACCCAATTTCCATTGCAGTAGATGGTTCCGGCAATATTTACATCGGGGACTTGAATAATTTCAAGATCAGGAAAATCAATTCCCTGGGGCTAATATCTACAATCGCGGGCACGGGATTACCACTTGCGCCCGGCACCGATGGTGGTGACAATATACCGGCAGTAAATTCAAATCTTAACGGCTTGCTCGGTATTGCCGCAGACAATTCAGGGAATGTATATTTTACCGAACTTTCTTATGTCCGGAAAATTAATTCCATGGGTTTTATATCCACCATTGCCGGGACAGGAAATGCCTACAGTGGCGATGGGGGCCCGGCTACCGCAGCGGGTCTGGGTATCGGGAATTACGGCATTGTATGGGACGGGTCTGGAAATGTTTATTTTGTTGATGGACGCGCTACCGTGCGAAAAATAACCCCGGCAACCCCAAGCGGCACGATTACGAAGATAGCCGGGCTGGCGCCGGGCGCTATTGGCTATACTGCGGGACCCGCACTGGCCGGCAGCAGCCTCATAGATGCCTACGGGATAGCCATGGATGCCGCCGGTGATATCTTCATTACAAACTCTGGATCTAACGCGATATCGGAGATTAATACTACCGGCATTATCAGCACGGTAGCAGGTAACGGAAATACAGATTTTGCTTCAGCTCCGTTTGCTGGGGACTGCGGCATCCCCACCGCGGCGCAGCTTGACGCGCCGTTGTCTGTAGCCATAGACGCCTCAGGCGATATATACATTGGCGATGGAACAGGTCCCTATAAAATACGCGAAGTATTTTCTGCAAATAAACCGTCATTTACTGCTGGGCATACCCAGCACATTACTGTCTGTGAGAATACTTCTATAGACATCAGTTCGCTACTTTCGGTAAATGACCTTGATAACGGACGCCCATTAATATGGGATACCTATCTTGCCGCGGCCCATAGCCGAGGGAGCATTTTTTATACTGCGGCCTCCGACGGTGGCACGGTAGCGCCATCCGGCCTATTATACACACCTACGCCCGGCTATAGTGGCCTGGACAGTTTCAGTGTCGTTGTAAACTATTGTATTGCGGCTGATACCACTAAGTTTTACGTCACGGTTAATCCCATAGGGGCCATTACAGGCCAGATGGGTATATGCCTCAGTTCCCCGACCACAACGCTGATTGACACAACTGCCGGTGGCACATGGACAAGCAATAACCCATCGGTGGCTACTATTAATCCTGCGAGTGGCTTGATTACAGCTTTCGTGGCGGGTTCCGCCACGATTTCATATAGCCTGCCGGCAGGAGGCTGTAGTGCCGGAGCTATTGTTGGGGTATATCCGGGCTTAGGTGCCATCTCCCAGGCTACGCCCGTTTACACCGGCGATTACACCATCTTTACGGACGCTTCTATAGGTGGTTCATGGAGTAGCACTACAACGCTTGTCGCAACTATAGGCTCCACAACGGGCATCATATACGGTGTAGCACCAGGTACGGCAACCATCAGTTATTCACTAGGGAGTACTTGCTCCGTCACCTATACTGCTACTGTTCTGCCATCCAAGAATTGGGTTATCACCAGTATCGCCGGAAATGGAACATCGGGCTACTCGGGTGACGGGGGGCCGGCAATAAATGCGCAGCTAAATACTCCGGCCAGTGCAGCTGTAGACCAACTTGGCAACGTATATATCTCGGACTGGATTGATGGCGTGGTTCGTAAGGTGGATAGTTTCGGCGTAATAACGACATTTGCCGGTAATGGAATGTCGGAAGACAACGGAGATGGCGGCCCGGCGGTCACAGCCGCTATAGATTTGCCTTTGTCTGTAGCCGTTGATAATTTGGGAAATGTATATATAGGTAGTTTATACTATATAAGAAAGGTGAACACGTCTGGGGTCATCTCCACAATTGCGGGAAATGGGACACTTGATTTGAACGGCGATGGGGGGCCGGCAACCAGCGCTGGCGTGTCGCCGCAAAGCATAGCAGCCGATATTTATGGCAATATATATCTTTCGAATAGTACCTCTATACGAAAAATAAACCCGGCAGGCATCATCAACCTATTTGCAGGGAATGAGGCTATAACCGGATATAGTGGAGATGGGGGACCTGCTACGGCGGCGTTGCTGAGCAACGTCACCGGATTGGCTACTGACGCGACCGGGAATGTCTATGTTTGTGACGGGACCAACCGGAATGTGCGGGAGATCAATACTTCAGGGATAATAGCAACGATTGCAGGGAATGGTACCGCGGGTTTTAGTGGAGATGGGGGGCCTGCAACAATGGCCGAACTTTCTTTTCCGGACGGTGTTATTGTTGATCATGCCAACAATGTTTACATTTCCGATGGCTTCAGGATCCGGAAAATAAACCCAGCCGGTATCATCAGCACATTCGCGGGTACGGGCACATCGGGTTTCAGCGGTGACTGCGGGGTGCCCACTGATGCAATGTATGCCCCAAATGGCCCTTCAACGATCGGCATCGATATCTTCGGGAACCTATATATACCCGATAGGGATAACTTTAGAGTCCGTAAAATAAACAGCGTGCAGCACCACCCGCATTTTGTTGCAGGCCATAATTACAATCTTCGCCTTTGTGAGGGCTCAGGCTTTAACATTGATACAATTTTAGCAGTACAGGATTCGGACTATGGCTTAACGCTCAACTGGTCCATACTGGACAGCTCCACCCAAGGCGCACTGACGGCAGCATACGTGTGCCAATCCGATGGCGGAGTCGAAATGCCTTTTAGGGAAAATTATGTCCCCCGCTACGGTTACTCTGGCTTAGACAGCTTCAAAATAGTTGTGGGTTTCTGTGAATACACTGATACTATTTCGGTGCACGTCCTCACACTCCCAATTGGGCCGGTTATTGGTCCCACATGCATTCAAACCGTGGCCACAATGGCCGATACTACGCCAAGCGGCTTGTGGAGCAGTAGCGACCCATCCGTCGCCGAGGTGGGCTCACTTACCGGTTTTGTGACCGCAGTCTCGCAAGGCAGCACCCTAATCACCTATACAAGTGATTCAGGCTGCATGGCTTATCTTCCTGTCAACGTTTATCCAAGTTTTCCGACACCCCTAGGCACACCGAAAGTGTGTGTCGGCTTAATAACCATGCTGCACGACGCAGTATCGGGCGGCTTCTGGAGCGACCCACTTTACTCCAGCAGGGCTACGGTGGACCCACTATCGGGTATTGTTACCGGCATAAGCCCGGGAACGGCAATAATTACCTACACCGTAGGGGAGAGTTGTGTCACCACCCAGGAGGTCACCGTAAACCCCACCCCACCCGCCATCACCGGTAACCCGTATGCCTGTCCAGGTACTACCACGCTATTGAGCAATTCGCTACCGGGAGGACAATGGACCAGTTTCTATCCTTTCTTTGCTACCGTGGGCGCCACCACAGGCCTTGTTACCGGCGTATCAAGTGGCGTATCTACAGGGGTAACACCCATAACATACATGATCACTGCGACGGGCTGCTTTACCGACATCACAGTGACCATCAATCCGCTGCCCTTGGCCATCACAGGCGTTAAGAGCTTCTGTCAGGGCACTACAACGCATTTATCAGACGCCACTTCCGGCGGTTCATGGCAAACCGGGAATGCCGGCATAGCAACCGTTGGGGTCACAACGGGCATCGTGAATGGCGTATCGGCAGGCACTACTACGATAAGCTACGTCTTGCCCACCGGCTGCCTTGAATATACTACCGTCACCGTCAACCCATTACCTGCTTCTATCACCGGCAATACAGGGCTATGTATGGGCACCCCAAACCACCTAGCCGATATTACACCCGGCGGCACATGGAGCACTGCCGATGAGGGCGTGGCGAGGGTGGGCTCCCTGAGCGGCATTGTCTCCACCGTTACCCTCGGTACGACAAATATTACCTATACACTTGAGGCCACCGGTTGCACTACTGAAACGTCAGTCACCGTCAATCCGCTACCCGGGTTTGTGATCGGCAACAATCAAATGTGCCAGGGCAACATAGATACCTTTCAGGATTTTACTCCCGGGGGCTTATGGAGCACCGGTTCACCGAATGTGACAGTAGGATCGGGAAATGGCGCGGTAGCAGGCATTACATCCGGCTTGGCGACCATTACCTACGAGCTCCCAACAGGGTGCTACAACACGGGAAACATAACGATCAATCCATTGCCGTCGCCCATTTCGGGTTATACCGGCATCTGCCTCGGCTTCCCTACTACGCTAAATGATGGCACATCAGGCGGTACTTGGTCAAGCAGTGATACAGACGCCGCCAAGATCAGCTCTAGCGGCACCGTTACGAGCGTGTCCGTAGGCACTTCTATTATTACCTATATGGCTGGCTCGGGTTGCTTTGCCACTACTACGGTGAACGTGGTAGCAGCGCCTGGCGCCATCACGGGTTCCCTGGGGGTATGCCCCGGCGCTTCCATCCCGCTGTCGGATGCCACCCCCGGAGGTATCTGGTCCAGCACAGATGTTGCAGTTATGTCTGTCGGCAGCACAACGGGTATACTTACCGGGAATGCCGCAGGCACGGCCCAGGTCACGTACTCCTTTGGCGGGGGGTGCCGCATCTATCATTTAGAAAACGTACTTCCGATACCGGCGGCCATTACCGGCACGGCGGCCCTATGCCCCGGCGCCACAGCTACGCTGAATGACGCCACCACCGGAGGCACATGGCAAAGTGGCAACCCTACAATAGCAAGCATTACCACAGGTGGTGTTGTCACGGCCTCCACCGCGGGTACGGCTGTCATTACATACACGTCACCGTGGGGCTGCATTAATACCCGTCCGGAAACCATCAACCAGATTCCTGATCCCATCATGGGCACCCTGAGCGTGTGCCAAGGTTCCGCAACTACCCTCACTGACTCCTATGGCAGCGGCACCTGGACCAGCGACATGACCTCTGTGGCCAGGGTGGGCGCCACCACTGGTATTGTTACCGGCATTGCCTACGGCACAGCAATAATTACATTCACAGTACCAACTGGCTGCAACACCACTACCACTGTAACAGTAACCGGCGCGCCAACCTCAATTACAGGGGTGGGCGGATTATGCGTGGGAAACACAACGGTTTGGACAGATGGTGTAAGCGGTGGGAGCTGGATTTCTTCATCGCCCGGTACAGCATCTGTGGACCCCAGCTCGGGCACTGTCACCGGCGTTGCCTCTGGCACCAGCATCATTACTTATTCACTCGGTACCGGTTGTATCGCTTTCAAAACGATCACCGTAAGCCCCAACCCCACGGAAATTTCCGGCACCCTGAGCGTATGCCTCGGTGCGCACACCGACCTAAGCGATGGGCTTACGGGTGGTACCTGGCGCAGCAGTTACACGGGCATCGCAGTTGTGGGCGCAACCACCGGCATTGTTACTGGTGTTGGCTCTGGTACATCCATCATTTCCTATACTTTGCCGTCGGGGTGCATGACCGCAACCACGGTAAGCGTGAGCGACACCCACCCCATTGTTTCCGGCCCATCTACGGTTTGCATCGGCGCTACCATCCCGCTCACTACCACAGGCGTTGGGTCATGGAGTTCCTCGGCCAGCGGCATAGCGTCTGTTGACGCCTCGAGTGGCATCGTTAGCGGCGTGGCTACAGGCAGCGCAACAATTACGTTTGCGGCTACCGCTGGCTGCACGGCTACAGTAGCCATTAGCGTTAATGGCACAACAACAAGCATCACAGGGCCATCATCGGTATGCACCGGGGCAAACATCACCCTCAATGACCCTACAGGAGGTGGCACATGGGCGTCGTCCGACGCATCAACTGCCTCCATAGGCGCTCATTCGGGTGTTGTTTCCGCTATCGCAAGCGGCACGGTCACCATAACCTATACCAGCCCCGCCGGATGTCTGGCGACTCAGGCGATAACAGTTAACCCCACGGCGCCACCTATTACCGGCGCTGCACCCTTTTGTGCAGGCTCTGCCCTGCAGCTTGCCGACGGCGGCGGAAGCGGCGCGTGGGCTTCGGCTGATGTGTCCACGGCCACTGTAGATCCGGTTTCGGGCCTCGTTTCCGGCGTTGCCGCCGGGACTGCCATCATTAGTTTCACACCGGCTGCCGGGTGTGGTACCGCGACCACGGTTACCGTTACAACACAGCCGGGGCCCATTACGGGAACAACCGGGGTTTGTGCAGGGATTTCTTCCCTGTTATCTAACACTGTTTCTGGCGGCGCGTGGAGCAGCACAGCGCCAGCTATCGCGTCCATCAGCAGCACTGGCTTATTTATGGGAGTTTCGGAAGGCACTGCCACCATAACTTATATGATAGGCGGTTGCGTAGCCCAGGTTACGGTCACCGTAAGTCCGCAACCCGGCGCCATAAGCGGTACTACCTTCGTTTGCGCGGGTTCCACCTCGACGCTTAGCGACGCCACTACCCTCGGCGCCTGGAGTGACCCCGGATACACCACCGTAGCCGCTGTGAACGCCGGTACAGGTGTGGTCACCGGCCTTTCAGCCGGTACCGCTATCATCACCTACTCCACTGGCGTAGGTTGCATCGCATCAATAACCTTCACGGTAAATGTGAACCCGCTCCCTATCACCGGCGTTAATATTCTTTGCCCCGGCGATACCACTGTGCTTGCGGACGCTACACCCGGCGGTGCCTGGAACAGCGCCGACAATACCATCGCGTCATTTACCTCGCCCGGCCACTTGCATGGTTTCAGGCCAGGTACAGATATTGTACGTTATACGATAGGCTCATGCTACGTCACCATACCGGTGATCGTTAATGACCCACCGGCGCCTATCACAGGCCCGGATAGTATGTGTGCCAACGGCGGCGCCATTACCGAGGCCGACGCCAGCGCACCTTTGGGAACATGGGGCTATAGTTTTGTCACCGGCGATGCCTCCGGTAATGTTACCGGGGTAACTGCCGGCGTCGGCACCATCACTTATTCATTGAGTTCCGGGTGCTACGTCACCAGGCAGGTTACTGTTCTGCCATTGCCCGATGCCATCACCGGCCCCGCGTCTGTTTGTCCGGGCGGCTTTGCTAATTATACCGATACAACCCTTGGTGGTACCTGGGGCGCACCGGCTTATGCAACTTATGTTACAGTCAATGCCACTACAGGCCTGGTCAATGGACTCATAGATGGCAGCGCGATACTCACTTATACATTGCCCACCGGGTGCGCCATTTCCAAGACAATTCAAATAATCCCCATCCCATTGCCAGCCATTACGGGCGACACCGTGGTGTGCGCCACAGCTACTACTACATTGGCTGATTCGGCTACCGGCGGATCATGGGCCACCGGCGCCGACACGGTCGCCGCCATAAGCAGCTCGTTCGGTATTGTTACGGGTATTGCGGCGGGTACTGCAGTGATCACCTACACACTTACCAATTCCTGTGGCACCCTCTTGGCCACCACCACTATCTCGGTGAACCCATTACCTGTTGTTGCCCCCATAACCGGTGATACCGCGTTATGCATCGGCACGCAGATCACGTTGACGGACACTTCCATAGGCACCTGGAGCAGCGGCAATGCCGGGGCGTCCCTACAGGGCGACACCGTTACGGGCGTCCACGCTGGCCCGGATACCATTTATTATTCGGTCACTAATTCCTGCGGCACCGTACACGCTCAATGGCCAATAATCGTTGACTCAATGCCTATTGTAGCTGCAATTAATGGCCCTTCATCTGTGTGTAAAGGCTCCGAAATTACTTTATCAGATGCCACCTTACCCGGCACCTGGAGCAGCAGCAATGCTTCAGCCACGGTATCATCGGGCGCGGTCACCGGCATCGCAGCAGGTAGCGCCACGATCTCTTATTCGGTTACTAATAATTGTGGCGTCTCAGTGGTTAAACACGTCATCGCTATAGACCCGCTGCCATACGCAGGCGCGATCGCCGGCGACACAGCCCTTTGCAATGGCGAAATTGTAACCTACAATGATGCCGCGCCTGGAGGCATTTGGGGAAGTGTGGACACTACCATCGCAAGCATAGATGATTCCGGCTCCTTAAATGCACTGTTACCGGGCCATGATACCATCTATTACACCGTTACAAACAGCTGCGGTACCGCCCGGGCTGATTTCGGCATCCACATTATAGAGATACCTGCTAAAGTGGCTATTACCACCTACCCTGTACCGTCCACATGCACCAATACCGAATTCATGAACTTCGGCACGGCAACACCTGCGCCCAGCGGCACGGAATATATGTGGAGCGCTATAAATGCCGCTGTTTATGCGGTATCGGCGAATGAACAGTCCTGCCTCATTAATTTCAACCAGGGCGGCCAGTCGGTTGTTGTTTTGTCCGTGGGTATCCCTGGCACCAAGTGTTTCTCTTCCGACAGTATGGACTACACTACCGGCTTCAACACGGCGCCGCATCCGCAGGTCGTGTATTATTATCCGGAACTGGTTTGCAGCGACAATACCGCTGACAGTTACCAATGGGGTTATGACAACGTGCAAACGCTCGATTCCACCGCGATACCGGGTGCTGTTGACGAGAATTATTACGATCCCAATCTTGATGTGGCAAACAATTATTATTGGGTGATGACCTTCCATAACGGCTGCATCCAAAAATCGTACTATAATGCACCGCTACAAGTAAGCACCCCAGCCAGCAACGGCGCCAAGATTATACTGTACCCTAACCCGGCCCGCGAACTATTGAACATAACAATAGATGGCGGGAACAAACCGGATGGTATAGAAGTGAAGTTATTTGATGTGCTGGGCCAAAACGTAAAAACGACAGTCATCACCGGGGCATCAGGTAGCATAGCATTGAACGGTCTTGCATCCGGCGTCTACATGGCCGTGATCCTCGAAAATGGAGCAACAATAGGGTCTCAGTCCTTTATCAAGCAGTAGGGATTTCCACCAAAATTTCCCAATCAGCGACTTAATAAAAGAGGATCGGCACAACCCCAAAAAGTTGTGCCGATCCTCTTTTATGTTGAACGGTAGGGCACAAAGAAGTTGATGTAGGGATCATCGCAAATCTGCCCGCAAATGGCGAAAGCGCGCCATTTGCAATAAGCAAAATCGTTGTCCCAATAACGCTCGGGAAGGAATCGTTCCTCGTTTTTTAAAATTGCACGAATGCACAAAATCGAGCACGACAAAGAGACGAGACAAAACCAATACACGAAAGCATGATTAGGGGAACCACGGATACCTGCACCTTGCATTCAGCGCAGAAGCCGCCGAATGGAAAAAACTACAAATACAGTATCAAGTATAAAAGCATAGGTCACCGTTGACCCAAGAGAGCAGTTTCGCCATCGGCATACCATTGATTTGGACTAACAAGAATCTATAGATCAAGAAAGATAGCGCACCAAGCGGCATTCACCAAGACTAAAATCAGACAGAACAGTGAACCTGCCGGTTAAAAAACATTCATGAATAACTGCGGCAATATACCTAGTAGCAAAACGATCGCAGTAGTAATGATGAGCATTATCTTATCTCCCGATGTTATGGGGGAAGTAAGTTCCGGCGTGCCAGGTTTAAAATACATAGCTATGATCACCCGGAAATAATAGTAAACGCTAATTGCAGCCATAAGCAGTGCGAAGATCACGAGCCACATCAACTGGCCTTGTTTCACTACTGCCAGCAGTACATAATATTTAGCCATAAATCCACCGGTTAGTGGTATACCCGCCAGCGAGAAAAGGAATATGGTCGTCACAAAAGCAAGCAGCGGTTCTTTCTTGGCCAAACCATTGAAGCCATCGTAAGTATAGTCCTTGAGTTTTACCAAAACCGAGAATACGCCAATTGTAGCCACACTATATGCAACCGCGTAGATTAGTATGGCCTGCATCGCAATTGCGTTTATTGCAAGAACTGCAAATAACATAAACCCTGCCTGTGCAATGGACGAGTACGCCAGCATCCGCTTGACACTCTGCTGAAAAACAGCAGTGACATTGCCCACGAGCAACGTGGCCGCGGTAATGACCGCGAGGATGATCGTCCAGTGGTCGCTAAGCGTACCAAATGAAACCATGAACAATCGGAGAAAGGCAAAGAATGCACCAGCCTTTACCACCGTAGCCATAAAAGCAGTGAACGGCGTAGGCGATCCGTCATAGACATCAGGAGTCCACATGTGCATCGGCGCCGCCGATACTTTGAATGATAGCGCAATCATAATAAACATGATGCCAGCGAGCGCCAACGGATTTAGTGCGTCGCTATGCAGCATTGCGGCCATCTCAGTGATATTAAACGTGCGTGAAGCGCCATATAGCAGGGTGATACCCATAAGAAGGATACCAGTGGTAAATGCGCCCATCAGGAAATACTTCAGCGAGGCCTCACTGCTCTTCAGGTTACGCTTGTCACTGCCTGCAAGTATATACTGCGGAATAGAAAGTATCTCAATGCCGATGAACAGCATCAGCATATTATTGTAAGAGGAAAGCAAATAAAGGCCACAGAGGATGAAAAAGATAAGCGCAAAATACTCAGCCACATGCGCCCCCACTTTTTGTATTTCCCTACCCATCAGCAACGCATAAAGCAAGGAACATCCGGTCATCAGCGTATTGAACCACAAGGAATAATGATCTATACGGATCATATTGTTAAACAACAACTGCGGCCCGGCAGCAGTGGAAGCGCACAGGTCCCAGATATTCACGCCCAGCAATGCGGCAAAAAGCAAGGTAGCAAGCGTGGCCAGACTTTTCTTGTTGCCCACCCCTATACTGGCGAACATCATAATGATACCAAAAACCGTTGTCGCAATGATTGCCTTCATATAGCCAACCCGCCGCGGCGGGGCATTTTGCTTTTTTGATTAATAATATACTCTAAACGTTACAACTTACGCGCCATTAATGAACGAGCATCCCGGCTATCCCGGAAGTCAGGTCCAGTAATGGTTTTGGATACACACCCAGGAACAAGATAAGGCTGATGATAATGGCCAGCCCCAAATATTCATTGATGCTTACATCTTTGGCCACCACCATTTTTACCACTTCACCATATGCCGTTTTCTGGATCATATTGAGTGTATACACCGCCCCAAGGATGATGCCCAAACCGGCAACTACCATGAGTGTGATGTGGTTTGCATTCTCACCACTAAACAGACCATTAAATAACATGAACTCTCCCACAAAGCCATTAGTAAGCGGCAATGCGATACTTGCAAGTGAAATAATAACAAATGCGATCGCCATCTTAGGGGCGGCCGTGGCCATGCCACCCAATTTGTTCATATCCCGGGTACCCCAGCGGTTTTCCACCATGCTGATGATCACCCACATCCCCGTAATGGTAATACCATGATTGAACATCTGTACCATGATACCATGTACCCCGATGGCGCTATGCGTAAATGCGGCAGCGCACATCAGGCCCATGTGGGCGATGGAGGAATAGGCAACGAGGCGCTTCATATCTGTCTGCACAATAGCTATACACGATGCATACACAATGCCGATCACGCAAAGTACTACCACAGTATCTGACCAGTAAGCCACTCCCTCTGGCAGCACCGGCAATAACCAGCGTAGTACCGCGTACATACCCATCTTCACCATTAGGGCACTCAGTATTATTGTAACAGGTGTAGGTGATTGTTCGTAGGTATCTGGCTGCCATGTATGAAAAGGAAAGATAGGCATCTTAATGGCAAAAGCGATAAACATCAGCCAGAATAGCCATTGCTGTTTGTCAGCGGGGAGTGCTGCCCCAGCATGCCTGATGTCGTTCCACGAATAACTGGAAGTACCGGGATTTTGCATCGCCAGATAGATGAGACCGGCCAGCATCATCAAACTCCCTACAAATGTATAAATGAAGAACTTGAAGGTAACTGCAATCCTTTTCTCACCACCCCATATCGAACAAAGAAAATAAACCGGAATCAGCGCCAGTTCCCAAAATACATAGAACACCAATGCATCAGAAGCCAGAAAAACGCCCATCAATCCGGCTTGCGACAACAGCATAAAGCCATAAAACGCGCCGGGTTTCTCTACTTCTTTGTTTACGTTGGTGATCATTACTACCATCATCACTATCCCGGTAAGCAGGCAAAGCATACCGCTCATGCCGTCCGCATAAAGGCTGAATTTTGTACCGAAAGCCGGAATCCAGTCCTGGCTATAGGCAATCGGCGCTGAAAAATTACTGCCGCTCACAAAAGCAGTAATAGCCAGTGTGAGTATTGTACTGATCAATGCGAGCGCTTTCGCCCCATCTCCCTTCACCGCGAAGGAAAGAATGCCCGACAAAAACGGAATGAGTATAAGTAATATTAAAATCATGTCAACAATTGACTTTTAACTTATTTTATCCAAAAGAAACTAAGCGCAAATAAAACGACGATCCCTAAAACCATGATGAAAATGTAAAAACCCACCTGTCCGCTCTGCAATAGCCTCAAGCGGTTACCACCCCATTTCACCGTCTTACCTACCCCATTCACCACCCCGTCAATACCGCTGCGCTCCACATACTTGTCCAGTAGCCGTGACAGTGCTCCAAATGGCCGGATGATCACTGCGTCATATAATTCATCCACATACCATTTGTTTTCCAGCACCTTGGCAAGGCCCTTATTTTCTGCAAACTTAGGTTTCCTGTTCACTGACCATGCCACAATGATCATAATCACTGCGGCAATAACTGATACCGCCATTAATGTCCATTCCGTAGATGCCGCTAAATGAAAATCTCCGGTATTGGTAACAACGCTGCTTAAGTACGTGGCTATTTCGTTATGTCCACCAAGCACCTCAGGAACACCCACAAACCCGCCAATAATTGAAAGTATCGCCAACACAACCAAAGGAATTGTAATTGCTGCCGGGCTCTCGTGCAAGTGATGGTGTTGTTCTTCTGTACCCCTGAAGTCTCCGCTAAAGGTCAGAAAATACAATCGGAACATGTAAAACGCAGTCATCATTGCCGCACCTACGCCCAAGTAATATAATACCGGGCTGCCCGAAAACGCATTCGCCAGTATTTCGTCTTTCGAAAAGAAACCTGAGAATCCCGGAATCCCGGAGATAGCCAGGCATCCGATCAAAAAAGTGATCTGAGTGATCTTCATTTTCTTGCCTAGACCTCCCATCTTACGTATATCCTGTTCGCCTCCCATAGAATGTATCACACTGCCGGAACCAAGGAACAAGAGCGCCTTAAAGAACGCATGCGTCATCACGTGGAATACCGCTGTAGTATATGCACCTACTCCCAAAGCCAGGAACATAAACCCAAGTTGGCTCACAGTAGAGTACGCGAGTACTTTCTTAATATCATACTGCTTGATAGCTATTGTTGCTGCTAATATAGCCGTAGCCAGCCCAATAATGGCCACTACATGCAGGATCATGGGAGCAAGCGTATATAATGCCCCTGTACGTGCTATCATATAAATACCCGCCGTTACCATCGTAGCAGCGTGTATCAGCGCGGATACAGGCGTTGGGCCCGCCATAGCGTCTGGCAACCAGGTATACAGCGGTATTTGAGCGCTTTTTCCGGTAGCCCCGATGAACAGGCAAAGCGCTATCCAGTTATAGGTGGAACTCGTAACAATCGCCTGGCCATTGTGCAACTGGCCAAAAAACTCCTGAAAAGACAACGTCCCGAAATTCAATAAAATGAGCAACATACCTACCAGAAATCCTAGGTCCCCGATTCGGTTCATCACAAAAGCTTTCTTGGCCGCGTTGGTATAATCCCTGTTTTTGAACCAGAAACCAATAAGCAAGTAAGAACACAATCCCACGCCTTCCCACCCGATAAACATGATCAGGTAATTGGCGCCAAGCACCAGCAACAACATGGAGAATACAAATAGATTGAGGTAAGCAAAATATTTTACCATCCCTTCATCATGCCCCATGTATGAGGTAGAATAAACATGGATGAGGAACCCCACACCGGTAATAATGAGCAGAAATAACGCCGATAGGGCGTCTACCTGAAACGAAAATGGAATGTATAATTTCCCGGACTGAATGAAATCAAACAAGTGAACGATCACGGGCCCTTGAAAAGTCGCGCTCCTGACTTCAAAAAATATTCCAAGTGAAATAATGAAAGACGCAAGTATCGTAATACAGCCAATAAAACCTCCCAATTTCTTCGGCATCGTCTTCCAGCCAAGCCCATTGATAAGAAAACCTACCAGGGGAAATAAGGGAACTAAGTAAACTAACTGAGAAAAATTTCCCATTTTATTATTTGAATTATTTTAGTGTTTTAATCTGTTGAGTATGTTTATGTCCACCGAATGTACTTTGCGGTACATCATCACGATTATCGCAAGGCCCACTGCAACCTCAGCAGCCGCCACTACCATATTGAAGAATACAAATATTTGTGCGTCTGCGTCACCGTATATCTTGGAATAAGCGACCAGCAATAAATTCACTGAGTTAAGCATCAATTCGATGCACATAAAAATGATAATTGCATTTCGGCGTATCAGCGCACCCATAATGCCGATGGAAAATAACAGGATACTTAAGAACAGATAATGTGTTGAATTTACCGGCATTTCGTTTAAATATAAAAGTCAAAAAATATTATTGTCAATTCCTATCTTTTTATGTCCCCGTCTCAATTATCTGTTTTGGGCAATCCATGCACGTGCACATCCTCTTTCTTACCTATAACTATCGCCCCAATCATGGCACTAAGAAAAAGCACACTACTTATTTCGAAAGGCAATACATACTTCGTGAATAACACCCTACCCAGATTTGCGATCAACCCAATATCTGTAGAGGTTTTGTCCATATACTCTACTCTTGCAGATTTTATGGCCGCAAGCACCACAAGGAATAAAACACCCCCGGAAATAACCCCTGCCAATTGCACCAACTGGCCCTTTTGAGGCTCCACGTCGGCATTCAGGTTCATCAGCATGATCACAAAAAGGAAGAGTACCATTATGGCCCCGGCGTAAACAATAATATTTACAATTGCCAGAAATTGTGCATTCATTAGAATGTAATGCCCTGAGATCGCGAAAAAGGTCCCTATCAGAAACATCACACTATTCACCGGATTGCGGCTCAGGATCACACCCAGCGCGCAGCCAACGGCAATTGCAGACAAAACCCAAAATAAAATATCGTAAAGATCCATGTTATTTGCTGTGCGTTTGTTTAGGGTCAGGGATCAGTAGGTCTTCTTTTTTATAAATAAAACTCTTCCTGGTATAATTAGCCGGCATCACCGTCTCAGAAAGATAGATCGCATCCTTAGGGCAGGCATCTTCGCAAAATCCACAAAAAATACACCGCAGCATATTGATCTCATATTTCGCTGCATATTTCTCCTCCCGGTACAGATGCTCTTCGCCTGGCTTTCTTTCCGCAGCTTCCATCGTGATCGCTTCAGCCGGGCATGCCAACGCACAAAGCCCGCAAGCCGTGCAACGTTCTGCGCCCACCTCATCCCTGTTTAAGATGTGCAACCCCCGGAATACAGGGCTGAATGGCCGCTTTTCCTCCGGGTACCGCGTAGTAGCCGTCTTCTTGAATATATGCCCCAGGGTGATACCAAGGCCCTTTGCCAGACCGGGCAAGTATATCCGCTCCCCAAGTGTCATGGGGCTTCGGTTTACTTGAACGGACCTATTAGTTAGTTTTTGCATTGTTCTCTTTTTCCAATATCACGATAATATGTTCAATTTTTGGCTTAAGACCTGGCAAAACGTTTATTATTGTGTCCCAAACATGTCTCCAATCTATACGTCCGTAAGCATGGGCAAAAAAATTCCTCGGCGCCTTCATCAATTGCCATTCTACTTCTTTAAACTGCTCCCTTAACTCCACAGATACCTTTCCTCCATTTTCTCCAATCACGATCAATCTTGTGAGACAAGCATCCTTAAGCATATCGTTCCTCAAAAACATATCCTCGTCTACGTCCTTAGTATATTCAAATATTTTAAGGATCGAAGAATACATCAATTCCAAATAAACGATATTGTCTTTCCGATCTTCGCTCATGTAGAAAATAAAAGTATTTTATCTTCGTCAATATGCGTCCTTAACCGGGGATAAATCGATTCTTCCTCAACCAAGTCAACCTTCCGCGAGAATTTCTCCTCCAAATCGACCAAGTATCTGGCCAATCCAAAATAACTTATCCTCGTATTATCCTTTAACGTAAATAAAATATCCACTTCACTATTTTCCTTCGCTTCCCCCCTCGCATAACTACCAAACAAATACGCGCTTTTCACCGGCTTGTCCTTGAAGTAGCCGGCAACCGTTTCTTTTATTTGATCTACAGTTAGCACCTAACAATAATGTTTTAGTTCCCTTTTCAAATCAGGCAAATTAGTTTTTATAACATCCCAAACCACACGCCAGTTAATTCTGAAATATTCATGTACTATTATATTCCTAAAACCTGTTATCAAATCCCATTCTATATTGCTTACATTTCGCTTCGATGCCTTTGTCATTTTACTTGCCGCCTCTCCTACAATTATCAGGTTTGCATAACAGGCATACATTAATTTTTCATCTCTATAAAATCCCTCCTCGTCAATACCGTCAACATAATTATCTATCCTTTCGATTGCTTCCAAGATATGCTCTGCCCTATCTAAGTCAGTCGCCATTATTACAGTTTATACAATAATATTTTATCAATTTCGGCGCCTTTTAAAACTTTAGGATATGCACAATCATAAGGTACTAAATCAACCTTTCGTCTCAATTTTTTCTCCAGCACTATCCACCATCTTGCGAATTCTAACCCAATATGCTTTTCATAATCTAAATCAAGTAAGAGATCCACATCACTATTTTCCTTCGCTTCCCCCCTCGCATAACTACCAAACAAATACACGCTTTTCACCGGCTTGTCTTTGAAGTAGCCGGCAACCGTTTCTTTTATTTGATCTACCGTTAGCATCATTCATTACCTGTTTAACCACAATATCACCACCCCAGTTACGAGCATATTCACCAACGCCAGTGGGATCAATGATTTCCATCCTAATTTCATCAACTGGTCATACCTGAAACGCGGCAGGGTCCAACGGATGAACATAAAGAACAGGATCATGCAGATCACCTTGGTCAGCAAAACCAGAATACAAATCAAAGCGAAAAGGATAGGCGCCACCCCATCATGAACCTTATCCATGAACGGAAAATTATACCCACCGAAGAACAAAGTGACCATGATAGCGGAACTTACGAACATATTTATATACTCAGAAAACAAATAGAACCCCAATTTCATCGATGAGAACTCCTGGTGGTAACCCATGTTCAATTCACTATCACATTCTGGCAGGTCAAATGGCGCACGCGACAGCTCCGCGCAAGCACAAGTGAAGAAAATAATGAACCCCAACGGCTGCTTGAAGAAGTTCCAGGAAAAATACCCATCGCTCCAGAAGCCATGCTGCTGTGATACTATTTCACGCAAGCTCAGTGACCCCGTCATCATTAACAGCGCTATTAAGCTGATACCCATCGCCAGCTCATAAGAAATGGCCTGCGATGCCGCACGAATGCTACTGAGCAATGAAAATTTATTATTCGAAGCCCATCCGCCGAGCATCACACCATACACCCCAAGGCTCACCACACCAAACACAAACAAAATACCAATATTTATATCCGCAACCTGCAACGAGATCACGCTGCCATTAGCAAGGGTAACATCAGGCCCCCAAGGCATAACAGCGCTTGTCATGCAAGCGGTGAGCATCGCCAGACATGGGCCTAAAATGAAAATGACACGCGTAGACCGGTCAGGAATGATCTCTTCCTTGAAAAAAAGTTTCAACCCATCGGCAAGGGGAAGAAATAACCCAAACGGGCCGGCACGGTTTGGACCCACACGGTCTTGCATAATTGCCGACACCTTACGCTCGGCCCAGGTAGCATACATTGCAATACCCAATGACCCTAAAAGGATCACCGTGATCAGTATAGCTTTTTGAATGATAAACGCTGTATCAATCTGTAGTAACAGCATAATGTTGCAAAAGTAGTTCTAGTTGGTTAAAAATTGATGATTTTAGTCAAGATTTATTGTCTCTAAATCTTTTTTACGTTGTAACAAAAAAACTGCTGCCGCGTCCCAAACAATTCCGAAATCAATTCTAAAATATTCTTGTACTAATATATTTCTAAGTCCTACAATCTTTTGCCACTCAACACCTGAATTTTTAGTCTTTGATTCATCAGCAATATGGTTTGCAGCCTCGCCAATAATCTCCAACTACTTCACTATTGCAACCCTAAGAACACAATTCTCACGGAATCTGGTAAACGTCTAGCCTGTAATGGAATTTTCTATTTCATCTATACACTCAAAATATGTTTTATACTAGCTCCATCGCCAAGGCCACCTCTCATAGATAACAAGTTTGTCGTTATGTACAATTGGTGATTTTTCATTGTGCCGTGAGACGTACTAAGTTGCTGTTCCCGGTACATAGTCAATACCAATCAAAAAAAACCACATCAATATCTTTTGCGCGTAAGATCCGAACAGCCCTAATTTTTCAACAGTCCTTCATTCGAAAAATCCTGTGACCACCTCCTTAACATGTTCCGCTGTCAAAACCATCTTCAATATTAAGAACATATCATTATTTGCCATGATTCAGGTTTCACCCAACCCTTCGCTTTTGCTCATTCAAACCTTTGCTCGTCATAACGCCTGCTTCTTTTAATGGCTCATCTCGTGTATATCCCTGCACCATCCAACTCTTTGATCCAGGCATTTGCACAATGAATAACATTAAGATTTAGCCCCCTTGGTGGCAGCAGGCTGAAAATCATCCGAATGCGCAGGCCCTGCAATTTTCGATAAATCAATATTCGGTTTATTCACATCACTAATATCATGAATATTCATAAAGAACCTTGGCTCCTTGCCTATTACCTTATCCAAAACAACAGGTGTTTTCTTCGTTCCTATATAGTGGCCCTGGGCAATCACACTGCTGCGCTTGATTGGCGACGGGCCTTCAATCACCCAATCCGTCGCTTCCTTCTTATGAAACCGGCAATCGTTACAGATAAATTCCTCTACCTCACCCCACTGGTCCTTACGCGCAGTTACCCGGAACACTTCGGGCCCACGCATCCACAGACGAACTTTACCACTACAGGTAGGGCAGTCACGATGCGCGTCTAATGGCTTTGTAAACCACACCCTGTTTTTGAACCGGAATGTTTTATCCGTTAGCGCCCCTACCGGGCATACATCTATCACATTACCAATGAACTCATGATCCAATGCCTTATTGAGCATTGTGCTGATCTGGGCATGGTCGCCACGTTCCAGTATGCCATGTTCTCTCTTGTCGGTGAGCTGGTCAGCGGTGAATACGCATCTGAAGCACATGATACAACGAGTCATGTGCAGCGAAATAAACGGGCCAATGTCCTCCTTCTCAAACGTACGGCGTTTGAACTCATACCTCGTTCCCTCATTGCCATGTTCGTAGCTAAGGTTCTGGAGATCGCACTCCCCTGCCTGGTCACATACCGGGCAGTCAAGCGGGTGGTTCAGCAACAGGAACTCCACGATGCCCTTGCGCGCGTCTATCGCTTTCTCGGAAGTAATATTCTTCACTTCCATACCCTCCATTATGGTGGTCCGGCAACTGGGCACCAATTTGGGCATCGGGCGCGGATCCTTTTCAGAACCCTTGCTTACCTCTACGAGGCAGGTGCGGCATTTACCACCGCTATCTTTCAGTTTGCTGTAATAGCACATCGCCGGTGGGGCAACTTCACCACCTATCATCCTGGCCGCATTCAATATCGTCGTACCGGCAGGTACGTCTATACTGATATTATCAATCGTAACTTTCATAATCGAAAAGTCAAAAATTTAAAATCTAATATCAAAATTTCTTTCCCCTTTTTTGCCTCATACCTCGGTTGTTCCAAATAAGGAGTGCTAAGATACTAAGCTCCCACAGCCACATGTATCGGATCTGCGTAATGTGCCAATCCATAATTCCTTGTCTGCGATTCCTCAGGGTTCTTTATGTGCCATTCAAATTCATCCCTGAAATGGCGGATAGCAGCCGCAACAGGCCATGCCGCAGCATCGCCGAGCGGGCATATAGTATTACCTTCTATGCGGCGCTGTATGTCCCACAGCAGGTCCACATCGCTCATTTTACCCTTCCCGTACTCTATGTTTTTGAGTATTTTATACATCCATCCGGTACCTTCCCTGCACGGGCTGCACTGTCCGCAACTTTCATGGTTATAAAAGCGCGCCAATGTCATCGTATGCCTTACCACGCACTGGTCTTCATCCAGCACTATGAAGCCACCCGACCCCATCATGCTGCCGGTCGCAAATCCACCATCTGACAGGCTCTCATAATTCATGATCCTGGTATCACCCTTCGCGGTTTTCAGCAACAGGTTTGCAGGCACTATCGGCACTGAAGACCCACCCGGTATACATGCTTTCAGTCGCTTGCCATTCGGTATACCACCACAATATTCCTCACTGTACAAAAACTCCTCTACAGAGATCGTCATGTCTATCTCATACACCCCCGGCTTCTTGATATTCCCGCACACCGACAGCAATTTGGTACCCGTCGATTTGCCCACACCTATTTTGGCATACTCCTCACCGGTCATATTGATGATTGGCACCACCGCAGCTATCGTTTCCACATTATTCACTACTGTAGGCCGCATCCATACCCCTTGTATCGCCGGGAATGGTGGTTTCATACGCGGGTTACCACGCTTCCCTTCCAGAGATTCTATCAGCGCGGTCTCTTCGCCACATATATACGCCCCGGCACCGCGGTGCACGTATATCTCGCAGTCAAACCCAGATCCCTGTATATTCTTACCCAGCCATCCATTATTCTTAGCCTCAGCTATCGCCTGGTTCAGAATGTCAGGTATCCACGCATATTCACCACGTATATATACATAGGTAGTATTGCTGCCCAATGCAAAGCTGCTGATCAGCAGCCCTTCTATAAACAGGTGTGGATGAAATTCCATCAGGTAACGGTCCTTAAAAGTGCCGGGCTCTGATTCATCAGCATTGCACACCAGGTGGCGTGGCACTCCTTCCGGCTTAGCCAGAAAGCTCCACTTCATCCCCGTAGGGAAGCCTGCGCCGCCACGTCCTCGAAGGCCGCTCTTCTTCACCTCCTCCACTATGTCGGCCGGGGCCATTTTCAGCGCCTTTTCCGCCGCCCGGTAGCCACCGTGCTTCCGGTAGGTATCAAAATAACGGATACCTTCTATGTGGTCGTTTTCTAATAATAATTTTACTCCCATATACCTAAAACCCTTAACCGGGCCTTTACTTATTATCTAATAGTTCGGTTAGCTTAGATTCGCATCTAGAAAATCTTTTAGCTTTCTTCAACAAATCACAACGTAATATTTAAATTAAACGGCAATTCGCATTTCAATTTCTCCAAATCCAATTAAGTGATTTGAATTCCCGGGCTTCCTGTCCTCAAAACACATTTTAATAACCTCATGCATTTTTTTCATCGCTTCGTCTATGCTCTTGCCAGACGAATGACAACCATTAAACACCGGACATGAACCAACATAAATATTGTCCTCATCCTGCTCAATCAACATCGGAAAATGATACTTCTTTTGTTCCATATTCTCATTTTTTGCCACTTTAAGGTTGCGCCTCCATCACCATTATATAATCCTCCATCGGCGTAAAAAAGAAATCAGCCCACCCGGAACGATGGCTATTCATTTGCTCCTCATCCGGAAAGCCCGTGTGCTTCAATATCACCTTCGTCCCTGCTTCATCTTCTTTCAATAAATAATGTACTTCCGATGCTTTTGCATTTGCAGGCCAGTCACCCGGCTGCCAACTATATGCCAATTCATACTCACTTGCCTTCCGCACTTCTCCTGTCACCCACCCGTCAAACATTTCAAACCGTCCTCCGGGCTGTTTTTCCAATACCGCATCGTCGCCGCTCCACTTCCTGATCAACATTGCATCCGTAAGCAGCTCCATCACCCGTTTCGGTGGGGCGGATAAGATAAACTCCATGGAGAGGTCGTATGCCATTGTTCTAGTTTTTGGCTTGCGCCCTTAGTTCTGCTATGATCTGGTCTACCTTTTCTTTTGTAAGGTGTTCGCGGTACGTTTTGCCCAATTGCATCATCGGTGCATAACCGCACGCGCCCAAGCACTCGGCAGGTTTCAGTGTAAATAAACCATCTACAGTTGTTTCACCCTCGTTGATGCCCAGCTTTTCTTTGATGTATTCAATGATCTGGTCACTGCCATTGAGCATACAAGGCCCTGTGCGGCATACCTCAAACAAGTACTTGCCCACCGGTTTCGTATTGAACATGCTATAGAATGTAGCCACTTCATACACTTCGATAGGCAGTATATGCAGTAATTCAGCAACATAGTCCATCACAGGGGCATCCAGCCATCCGCCAAACTCATCCTGCGCAATATGCAGCACCGGCAATAAAGCACTCTTCTGCTTCCCTTCGGGGTAGTGCGAGATCACCTCCTGCACTTCCTTTAGCTTTTGTTCTGAAAATTTGATACTCATTTTTTTCCTT